>Ga0182013_10000161_pt1 | contig 84742 bp, 74 predicted proteins | sample 612S2MmetaG_FD_120487 | JGI IMG/M metagenome (GOLD analysis project Ga0182013, IMG submission 120487) | Permafrost microbial communities from Stordalen Mire, Sweden - 612S2M metaG | ecosystem: Environmental > Terrestrial > Soil > Wetlands > Permafrost | place: Sweden: Stordalen | collected... | reverse complement strand
CGAAATACGTGCGTCCCCCGATGCACGAACAGAACTTCATTCCTGAGGTCTATCGGTAGAGGCGGGAGTCATGAATATGTTGGGTGTAATTGGCAAGTCGATGAGTTTGGTGTGCCTGCCCAACTAGCTCAATAAAAGACCACGCCCCTATTCAATAAGTGCATAGTCTCGTGGAAGGTTTAAGAAGTTATGACACTTATCCTCAGCGAGCGTGAGTGATATCACAACGCTCTTTGTCTGAAATATCACGAGGTAAAGAGTCATTCTGACCTGCTAGTATGTTCTGTCCCTGAAAGGGAGGGGCAGAAGATGCGTAAGACAGTACGGCTTATTGTGGTTTGTGCCTTGGTGCTCTTACCGGGGATTTCTATTGCAGGAGAGCGCTTCGACGGCAACTGGCTCACCAAGATGACCTGCCCTCCCAAGGGAAAGACCGAGGGCTACAGTTGGCAGTTTCCCGGTGTGGTCAGCGGCAGCAACTTTCGTGGAGAGCATGGCACAGCGGGACAACCAGGATATCTGCTGCTCGAAGGCCCGATCACGGACAACGGCAGCGCCAAATTGACGGCCAATGGCATCGTAGCCTCGAGGGATTACGCCCGTGGAGTCTTTGCCCATAAGGGCGAGGAATATAGCTACGACGTCAAGGCCCAGTTCCAGGATTCACAAGGCACAGGCACCAAAGGGCAAGGTCTCGGCATCGTAGGACGCACCTGTACTTTTGAGTTCATAAAGCAGCAGGGTGCCGGCCAGGCTGCTGGACACTAAGCCACGAACTGTCTCTTGGCCCGCCGGTGCACGATAGAGCTGTGAGATACTGCTTCATCCGCGGCAGCAAGTGTGTGCCGCCGGTCCATAGGTGCGTTTTCCTACCATAAGTTGCATTGGAATGCAGACGCGGCCGGGAGGACCGATTAGGGAATTGCATGGAAGACAGCATCTGGCGTGGAGGTGCACAATGGAATATAGTGACATTCTCCCCCTCGGGCGGCGAGCGCGGCATGGCGTTGCCCGATGACTGGTCAGCCCTCTTTGCGGGAGCAAAACGAAAGTAATGGGTGTACGGATTTGACGCAGCTTTTGCAGGCGAGCGGCGAATTCGTGGAATGGTAGACTACCTGCGCGGAGGCGGCATGGGACAAGACGCATATCGAGTGGCATATGAAGAGGCAACCTTGGAGCTTTCCGAGATTACCGATAAATTTGAGAAACTGCGCCAGCGCAAGGAACGCATTGAAAAATTTGTAGATGCCCTGAAGCCGCTTCTTGGAATAGATGCCGATGTTGCCCCAGCCGATCGTGCGGCCGCGCCGGGATCGCCGGAGCTCGTTCACACGGCCGGGGACACCCCGCCGGTCCGTTTTCGGTCCGCTGCAGAGCCGCCTCCCGACCCATTTCAACGGCGGATCGACCAGGCCCTGGGAATGGCGGCAGGACCAAGGGACGTGAGGGAATACACCCGGCAGGGGAATGGTGGATACCTGCAGGAGAAGTAAGAGCGAAGCGCGCATGTTGGGCTAAATCGTGGCAGTCAATATCGACCTCCCGTCCTCTGGAATCAAGCGGCGGGAGGTTTTAGTTTGGGTTGAGCTCCGCCTGCTGTCGATCGCGGACCTGTGACCGACCTTCCCTGATCCTTCCTTAGGCTTTATGGTTGAAGCGAGCCATGAAGCAGATTCTCATCCGCCTTGTCCTGACGCTGCCCGTTGTGTGGCTGGTGGTTTCGCTGGTATTTCTGCTCATACACCTGGTCCCCGGCGACCCCATTCAGCAGATGCTGGGTGAGGGCGCAACCCCTGCGGATATCGGCGCATTGCGTCACCAGTACGGGCTGGATGAGCCGCTCTGGAAACAGTATGTGCACTACTGGAATGGCGTGCTACACGGCGATCTGGGCAACTCGATTCGTCTGCATGACACGGTGGCCCATCTGGTAGCGGCGCGCTACCCCTACACCTTGGCATTGACGCTGACGGCCTTGGTTCTGGCACTGGCGCTGGCGTTGCCCGCAGGAGTTCTGGCGGCGGTACGGCGCGGCCGCTGGCTGGACCAGGCGCTCTCGGTGGTGAGTCTCTTCGGACTTTCGGTGCCGGGGCTGGCGCTGGGACCGGTATTGATTCTGGTTTTCTCAATCAATCTGGGCTGGCTACCCGTTTCGGGCGCCAGCGCGGGGGGCGGGCATGGCGGCATCGACTGGCAGTACCTGGTGTTGCCCTCGGTGGCCATGGGCGCTTCGCTGGCCGCGATCCTGACGCGCATGGTACGTACGGCCATGCTGGAAGAGCTTGGCCAGGACTACATCCGTACCGCACGGGCCAAGGGGCTGAGCGAAACCGCAGTGGTATGCCGTCACGCCCTGGGCAATGCGCTGGTGCCCATCATTACGGTAGTGGGCTTGCAGTTTGGAGCGCTGCTGGCCGGAGCCATTGTGACCGAGACTATCTTCAGTTGGCCGGGATTGGGCCGGCTGGTGGTCAGCGCCATCTCCAACCGCGACTACGCGCTGGTGCAGGGCTGTCTGCTCTCGATCGGGCTGACGTATGTGCTGGTGAACCTGCTGACCGACGTGGTCTACCGCTGGGTGAATCCGCGCATGCGGGGATGAGCGAAGGGCCGCGGTTCCACCCCGTCATTTGCAGAGCAACGGAACGATCTTCGCCTCCGGCGCCGCATCCTTTATCACGGTCAGAATCCCGATTGTCACCGGCAGTTCAAAGCGACGGGGCCCGCAGGAGCCGGGGTTGAAGTAGAGCACGCCCTTGCGATGGGCTATGTGGGGGCGGTGAGAATGACCGTAGAGCACGGCGGCAAATTTTGCGACGGTGGGGTCCAGGTGGAGCGTGGCCAAGTCGTGCAGCAGGTAAAGCATGTGGCCTTCAAACAAAAGGACGTCGGTTTCAGGCAGGCGGCTGCAGGGGCCGGAGCTGTCTGTATTGCCGCGCACCGCATGGACGGGGGCGATTTGAGCCAGCGTTTTAAGAACGGCCTGGTTGCCCACGTCGCCCAGGTGCAGGATGTGGTCGACGCCGGCCAGCGCGGGCAGCACTTCAGGCCGGAGCAACCCGTGAGTGTCACTGACCACGCCAAGCTTCATCGGCTAAAGCTGAACATCTGGGTCCAGTGTTTTTTGGTCTTTACCGGTTCCCCTTGAAGGACCGGGTCGAACATCTGGCGCAATTCCCCGGGGATGTCGGGATCTTCGATGGCGATGCAATAAACCCCGCTCCAGTTTCCCTGCCAATGCCATCCCCTGGCCGCGCCGAGAGAATTGCGTTCGATGTGGCCGGCGGCGTATTCGGCAGAAAGAGGGACCTGGCAATACGGGCAGCGCGGCGAGGCTCCCTTGCGAAAGCGCCCTCCGCAGGTGCAGGGATGAAGGAACGGCTCCCATGCGGAATCGATTTCCAGGTTCAGTGCGGAGAGAGGTGGCAGCGTGGAGAGAATCGGGTTGGAGTAATTGAACGTGGCAAGGATCCCACAGTCTTCGCAATAGGCATACGAACTTCCGCCGAAACCGGCGTGCCAAAGCGAGTAGCGGTAGGTCCGTCCGCATAGATCACAATCACCTTTATTCAAGAGCACCATATCTACCTCACAATCCCATTTCCAAACGCGTGCGCGGGTCGAGCTGATCGCGGAGCGCGTCGCCTAGAAAATTGAAGCCGAGCACGGCGCCGGCCACTGACATTGCGGGGAAGAGTACAAGGTAGGGAGAATCGAACAGATGCAAGCGGGCGTCGTTGAGCATTGCGCCCCAACTGGGAGCGGGCGCAGGAATGCCCAGGCCCAGGAAGGAAAGTGTGGCCTCCGCGAGGATGACGCCGGCCATGCCGATGGCGGCCTGCACCAGGACCGGCTGAACGATATTGGGCAGAATGTGCCGGAAGAAGATACGCAGCCCGCCGGCTCCCAAGGCGCGGGCCGCATCCACGTATTCGCGGTCGCGGACGGCCATGACTTGGGCTCGGACGAGGCGCGCATATCCGGCCCATCCGCCGATTGCCAGGGCCAGAACCAAGTTGGTAAACCCTGGTCCCAGAAAAGCGGCAAAGGCAATGGCCAGCAGGATGCCGGGCAGGGCCAGAAAGGTATTCATGGCAAAGGTGGTGAGCGCCGTATCGGTCCACCCGCCCAGGTAGCCGGCCAGGCCTCCTACGGCGAGGCCAAGCGCCAACGAGATAGTGACCACCGTGACCGAAACAGCCAGCGAGAGCCGGGCGCCCCAAACCAGGCGCGAAAGGATGTCGCGGCCAAGCTCGTCAGTGCCTGCCGGATGCGCGGTGGAAGGGCTTTGGAGCCTGTTGGGAAGACTGATCGCCGCGGGGTTATAGGGTGCGATCCACGGGGCAGCCAAGCCCGCTGTTACAAAAGTCGCCAGCAAAAGCACTCCCACGAACGCCAAAGGCTGGCGAAACACCCGGCGGCGCAATGCACGGAGAGATTTTGCGACGGCAAATTCCATTACTAAGGTAAGAATACAGCGACTATGGTAGGGATAATGGGGTTGAAAGGGGTGTGAATATTAAGGGTCAATATCTGGTGCTGTGTCTGGTGCTGGCCGGGGCCGTTGTTGAAGTGCGGGCGCAGACCGCGGCGCGTTCGGTGGCTGCAGGACAAGTAATGCCGGCGGCTGCAGAGCAGTTGCTGGCGATGGCCAACGAGGCTCGTGCGGAAGCAGGAGCCGGACCGCTGAAATGGGACGGTGCGCTCGCCATTGCGGCGCGCCAGCATTGCCTGCGCATGGCGGCGGAGGGCCCGATTTCCCATCGCTATGCGGGAGAGCCTGACCTTGCGGAGCGAGCCGGGGAAGCAGGCGCGCGCTTCAGCCTGATTGAAGAGAATGTGGCGTTGGCTCCCACGCCGGGCGAGATTCAAGACGCATGGATGCACTCTCCGGGACATCGGGCCAACCTGCTCAATCCCTCGGTGGACCGGGTTGGGTTGGCTGTCGTGGCCAGCCGCGGTGAGCTCTATGCCGTAGCCGACTATGCGAGCGGGGTGGCCAGACTGACACAAGCGCAGGCAGAAGCGCAGGTGGCAGAACTAATTCGTCCCAGCGGAGTGACAATCGTTGCAAATCCAGCCCAGGCGCGAGCTGCTTGTGCGGTAGACCAGGGGATGCCAACGTCGCAAGGGGGCGCACAGGCGACTTATGTGATGCGATGGCAGGCTGCGGACTTGAACCGCCTGCCTCCAGCACTGGTGGGCCGGTTGGCCACGGGTCATTATCGCCAGGCGGCAGTAGGTAGCTGCGCGCTCCAGGGCACACAGGGAGAGTCTTCGGGGTTTCGCGTGGCTGTGTTGCTCTACTGAATTGTCGAGGGCATCCTAACCGAAGTTCTGGTAGTCCTTCCAGAAAACGGGCCAGGACTTGCGTGGTGGGCCGCAGACAAAAATCTCGGGATGCGCCTGGCTCTCCTCGTTTTTTATCCCCTCGGGGTTGCCTGTGTGTCCGGCCAGACGGCAGCCGGTAAAGGCCCGGCCGGCGCCAGCGCGCGAAAATCCGATCACGATAAGCGCGGTGGGCGGTGGCGCGGGATATCCGCGCAACCACGCGGAGTTGGTCATGCTGATGGGCGTGGGCAGATGGTAGGGCGCACCCAGGATCTCGATTGCGCCCTGTTCGCCGTAGTTGCCTACCAACACGCCGAGGCTCTGCTGTTCCTCGGGGGGAAGGGAATCGCGGATACCGGCGACTGTCTTAACCAGTTCGTTCCAACCGAACTCCTCGCGCAGGTCGCCATTGCGTTGCAGGGCAAAGTCACGCAGCGGCCCGGTGGATTGAAGGGGCAGAATCAGGGCCACAATGTAGGCGCCGCAGACGACGAGGCCGGCGAAAAAGACAGCGGTGACGGTGCGCCGGGCGAGCTTGGGCAGGGAAGCCAGCCAGCGCTCGCCTGCCGCAGCGCCCATGGCCAGCAGCATGGGATAGGCCGCGGCCATGTAATAGCTCCGTCCCTTTCCAATGAAGAAAAGTGCGAGAGGAATGAGGTACATCCAGGCCAAGATCCGGTAGCGCCGGTCGCGGAGAAAGCACACCAGCCCGCCGAGAGCCAGCGGAGCGGCAAACACGTTGATGCAGAGGAGAATTTGGCCGAGCAGAAAGCCGTTGGCGCGGCCTTCGCCCACATCGCGCATATGAATGTGCTGGAGAAACTGGTAAGAAATGAAGTCGTGGCGCACCAACCAAAGGAAGTTGGGGAGGAAGATCAGGAGGGCGAGCGCGATTCCACTCCAGAACCAACCACTGGCGAAGAAGCGCCGGGCACGCGAGAACACCATGCCGCCTAGAATTCCGGCGATAAAGAAGATCACGGAATATTTAGTGAGCAGCGCAAAGCCCACGGCTGTGCCGATGGCCAGCCACCAGCGTGGATCCTCAGACTTAAGCAAGCGAACGGTGAAGTACGCGATCAGCACCCACCACAAGAAGTCGAAGCTGGTGTATTGAAACTCAGTTCCATTGAAGAGCGGCAGCGGCGAAAGTACGACTACCAGTGCAGCCGCGACCTGCGCCAGCCTTCCGCCGCCCAGTTCCCGCGCCATGAGGCCGGTGACGACGATGGCTGCCGCCTGCGCGATGACCGAGAAAAGCCGCAGGCCGACAAGTGAGAGTCCGAAGAGGGCAAGGCCGATGTGCTCAAGAAAGGGCGTCAGCGGTGGATAGGCGACGAAGCCCCAGTCGAGGTGGCAGGCGTCGCTGAGAAACTGAAGCTCATCGCGGTGGAAGCCGTAACGGCCGTTGGTGAACAGATGGACGAGCGCATCTGCGGCGGCGATGGAGAGCAAGACCGCAAGATCGGTGCGGCCCAGGGCATGGGAATGACTGCCTGAGTCAACTCTCTCGATTGAAGACTGATCCATCGGTGTTCCTTCGGCAATTTACTGATGGATACCTACGTTCCGCTGCGAGTTGCGGTTCCTCATTTTCTGGAGGAGGGCGGAGGAACCAGGACGGAGGCCATTCCGGCTGCGGTTGCGGCCTGTATGCCAATCTCAGTGTCTTCAAAAACCAGGCAGTCTTCGGGCGGTACACCCAGCCTGTCCGCGGCGAGCAGGTACGCATCTGGAGCAGGCTTGCCGTTCTTGTAGTCCTCCGCGCTGACGATGGTGTCGAATTTGTGGAGCAGATTCAGGGTGGTCAACGAGCCTACAACGGAAGTTCGCCTGCTGCCGGAGACGACTGCGAAGGGAATGCGGCCGTGTTGGGCCTCGATGTGTTCCAGCACTTCCGGGATGGCCTTGAGCTGCGGCAACTGCTCGTAATAGAGGCTTTCCTTCCGCTCTGCGACGGCTTCGACGGGCATGTTCAGCCCGTTTTTATGGTTGAGCGCGGAGATGATTTCCATAACCGGCCGGCCTCCCCAGGAATAGAAGAGCCCTTCGTCGAGGTTGCAGCCCCATTCCTTCAGAGTCTTCTTCCAGGCTATGAAGTGGAGAGGCATCGAATCGGCGATTGTGCCGTCACAATCGAAGAGATAGGCACGAAATGTACCGTCGGGCAGTTGCAGTTTCATGCGTAGAAAAAGGCTCCTTGGTGGGTTGGCTCCGGGGTTGAATGCATCAGACTCGCTGTACCGGGTGGATGGATCCGGCGCCGGACATGACTAGGCTGGGCAATCGGGCCGGAGAATAGGCCAGCCGGACCGACGGAGAATGAATTTCATTGGACAGCGGCTGATTCCACGGCTGGCACTGCGCAGCCGCCCTCGCCGGGCTTGGTGGGTTCCATTTGGAGTGCATTGTTGAAGCGGTTGAAGTAGTTGAACAGGCCAATGGCGCAGAGCAGTTCAACAATCTCGCCTTCGGAGTAGAAACTACGCAACTCGGCAAATTGCTCATCGGCCACGGCATGGGCGTCGCGCGTGACGGTCTCAGCCAAGCGCAGGGCGGCCTTCTCCGCGGGGGTAAAGTCATCGCGCCGGGGCCAGTCCGCCAGATGGGCCAGCTGGTCGTCGGTCCAACCCAGCCCTTTGGCCAGGATGGTGTGGCTGGCCAGGCAGTAGGGGGTGACGTTCACCTGGCTGGTGCGGACGATGATGAGTTCTTTCAGCCGCGTGGAAAGTGTGCCCGTATTGAGCACGGCTCCGAAGTGCGCCTGCATGGTGGCGAAGATCTCTGGCCGGTGGGCCATTACGCGGAACATGTTAGGCACGTTGCCACGCTGTGCAAAGGCCTTGTCGTAGAGCGCGGCCATTTCGGGGGTCACTTCACTGCGGTCGAGCCTTGAGATTCGGGACATCGCGCCTCCTCGGGGCTGCTTCTATGGTATCGCCAGGGGCGGAAGGGCGCACGCGAAGGGACAGTGGGACGGGCCGGCCGAGGCCGGAAATGGCGCCGCAATGAGCCTACGAAGACAGCCGGGGGCCATTACGGAACGCAATCCTGCCGCCGATGCAGTTTTTTTGACGCGGCACTTCCGGTCTGCTAACTTTATAGAGGACAATCCAGCGCCAGACACTCCTCAGTAGCTCAATGGCAGAGCATTCGGCTGTTAACCGAAGGGTTGTAGGTTCGAGTCCTACCTGAGGAGCCAAAGAACCACTAACTTACAGAACTCCATCCGCTGAAATTCACCCCACTTCTTGTTCAAAACCGATTCCGCTTATTCTCGATTGGCTTCCACCTGCGCGCACTTCAGGCCATGCCAGCATTGGGAATCCCTCATCGCACAAACTCTAGCGAGTACATGGCGGCGGGGTTCACGGGGCCGTGGAGGATGCCCAGGGATTTGAGCTGCTCATAGGTGGCCATCCACCGGTCTGCGGTCATGCGGCCGGTTTCCGCGCCTGTTGAATCGCCACCGGTGATAAATCCGCCGTCGCGAAGGGGCTGGGCGGTGTAGGTCTCCTGAGCGGGGTTGAGGGCCGGGTTGAGTTTGAGCAGGAGTGCGTTGGTGGGCTCAGGATTGCGCAGATATTCTCGCCAGCCGCGGATGCTGGCGCGGACGAACCGGGCCGCGATGTCGGCGTGCTGAGCCACGAAATCGCGGGTGGTGAATTGCACCCTGTAGGGGTCGTAGCCGGAGGAGCTGATGAGCAAGGTGCGCACCGGCACCCCGGCTTGCCTGGCAAAGAACGGCTCGCTGGTGATGAAGATTTGCTGTACGTAGCTGGGGTCGGCTAGGAAGTTGGCGATGGAGAGTGCGGCGGGAATCTGGCGGACCTGGTGCAGGTTGTAACGGAGCAAAACGTATTTGAGCCACGTGGCACCGGTCGGGGCAGCGATTGTATGCCCTTCCAGGTCTTTGAAATTGCGGACGGGCGAGTTCTGGTGGACCATGATGGCCTGGGGATCGTGCTGCATGGTGGCCGCGACAGCGATCAAGGGAAGGCCATTCGAATTCCAGTCGAGGATCTGGTCACTGGAGCCCAGGCCGAAGTCGGCGTTGCCGGAGGCCACCACTTGCGCCGCGCTGCCGTATTGCGGCAGGGGAAGCATTGTGACGTCGAGACCCTCGGCTTTGTAGTAGCCGAGCATCTGCGCTGTAAAGAAACCGCCCTGCTCGGGCTGCGGATACCAATCGAGCTGCAGTTTCACAGGTGCAAGGCCGCCCTGGGTGACAGGGGATTGGGTGCGACAGCCGGCCAGAGTGAAAGCAAGTCCGACCGCGAGCGAAACGGCGGCAAAGGGGATGGATTTGTTTGAGCGCAACCTTGACCTCAGAAGGGAAGAATTCCTTGAAGGAAACTTATCACGCGGGCGGCGTATGAGCTGCCGTCTTTCTTCGCGCTCCGATGCGCGCCGCAAGTTGAAGCAGCGCCTCATCCATTTCGCGGGAAGCGGCCAATTGCATTCCGCCTGCAGTACTGGGGATAGTGACGACGGGCACTCCGGCGAGGCTGAAAGGTGTGGTGTAGCGGAGCAGGCGGACGCGCGTCTGGCTGTGATCGGCGCCGGCAGCCAGACGCGTCACGGGTGCGGCGGGCAGCAGCAGCAGCTGGTGTGCGGTGAAAAGCTCGTCCATACGAGCATTGAAGTTCGCGTGGCGCTGGCGCAGGGCGTCGATTTCCGCGGTGGTGATGCGTTCTCCCCACTGCAGGCGTTCACGGATGGAGGGCTCAAAGCGGTCGAAATGGCCCGCGTGAATGCGTGCCGCCTCCCAGGCCTGAATGGGCGCGAAAATCTCAAAGGACTCGGCCCACCACCTTGCGTCAATGCTCGCGCCTCGCAAGCCGAGCGCTTCCAGCTCACGGGTCATCACGCGCAGTCCCACGGCAATCTCTGGTTCGCAATCGTTGAGAAAGCTGTCTTCGACAACCGCGAAGCGAGTAAAGTCACGGGCTGCCTCAATTGCATCGGTGGCGAAGGTTGCGGCCAGCAGCGGTGCATCTTCCAGATCGCGAAAGAGCCAACCCATGGTGTCGAAAGATGGCGCTAGATGTGCGCCACCTCGCCAGTCGCCTCGCCCCAACGAAGCGCGATAGCCGGCCAATCTGCATAATGCAGCGGGTGCACGCACGGAACCTCCGGTGTCGGTGCCAATGGCGGCCACAGCCGACCTTTCCATTACGCTGGCCGCGGCGCCGCTAGAGGATCCGCCGGTCAATGCCGTGGGATTGCCGGGCTGCAGGCAGTCGCCGAATTCCGGATTTTCGCCGGTGATACCGTAGGCTAGCGGATGCAGGTGGGTCTTTCCGATGATGACTGCTCCTTCCGCGCGAAGCCGTTCCACGAGCCAGGAATCGTGCGCCGCGTCGCCGTTGAATTCGCGGTAGAAGCGCACTCCGCAACTGGTGGGTGCGCCGGCCAAATCGAAACAGTCTTTCACCGAGACGGGCAGTCCCCAAAGCGAACTGTGCCCATCGCCAAATGGGCCGCTGTTGTCGCGGGGCATGGCTTCAGCACGCGCCGCTTCAGCGCGGGTCCACTTTGCGTTCTGCCACAAGTAGGTATTCCGGCCGGGATTTCGGTTGGCACGCGCAAGGGCCCCGTCCACCAGTGCGGAGGGCCACGAAATACCTGTGGCAAGCGCCGAGCGGAGGCCGCGGATGGTCCACGGGGTAGTGATCATAGGAAGATTGTAGGGGCTGGATCCTGCTATGGAGGACGTGAAATGCTTGTGAAGCGCGTGAGCCTGCGGTCGTGCTAAGTTCGAGTATGGGAGTTACCTCTACTTCTGTGCGTCGCGTGGCCGGAAGACGGCAAAGGACTCATGGCCAGGCCTCTCGCGTCATGCTGGGTCCAGCTCTCGATCTGGAGCGGATGGCCGCGTTCGCGGGCTTTACCGCGCGATCATTGCGCACCGCTTGCCCACGGCCATTTGGCGCTGCAATTGTGCATACGAATTCAGGGAAGTTGCTACTCTCCATGCTGAATAATGTGGCTCAGGCGAACGATTCCAGCGCGCATGCCGAGGTGCGCGCGATTCGCATGGCAAGCAAGCGGCTGAAGCAGCTTCGGCTGGCCGGATATACGCTCTACACAACCTGTGAGCCCTGTCCCATGTGCATGAGCGCAGCTCTCTGGGCGGGGTTGGACCGAGTTGTCTACGGCGCCACTATCGAAGATGCAAACCGGCACTGCAACCAGATAAAGATTCCAGCACGGGAAGTGGCCGCGCGTAGCGATATGGCGTGCATTGTGGACGGACCGATTCTGCGCGAGAAATGCTATGCTCTGTTTACTCATCCCCTGATGCTGAGGGCATTTCGCCTCTGGTCCACCCACAGGCACAGTTGATTTGAGAGGTCTTCCCCATGGACGGCGAACTTGCAGCAGGACTGTCTGAAGTCGTCGCCGAACCCGCCCGCGTTTTGACTGCGCCGGCGGTGGTCGAACGACTGTCGCACGATTTCTAATGGTATTCGCCGGTGCTGCGCGCCCAATTGGCCGGCAAAAGAGGCGACGTGGCCGTGCTACCAGTCAGTGAGGACGAGGTGCGGGCGGTTCTCCGCTTCGCAGGCGCACGCGGTATTGCAGTCACAGTGCGCGGCGCGGGTACGGGCAACTACGGACAGTGCGTTCCGCTTGAAGGCGGCATTGTGCTCGATCTTTCGCTGATGGACAAGCTGGAGGAGATTACGCCGGACGGCGTGGCCGTGTGCCAGCCAGGATTGCGCCTTGGAGTGCAGGAAACGGAGGCTCGCAAGGAGGGATGGGAATTGCGCATGTATCCATCCACGCTGGTAAAGGCCTCAGTCGGTGGCTTTCTTGCTGGAGGGTCGGGCGGAATTGGATCAGTAACCCATGGCGGACTGCGCGACTTCGACAACGTGCGCGCCTTTGAGGTTGTCACTATGGAGGAGGAACCGCGCGTGGTGTTGCACGAACGTGCGGCGGTGCATGAGATTCTGCATGCCTGGGGCACCAACGGTGTGCTAACTCGCATCTGGTTTGCGCTTGCGCCTGCCGTCCGTTGGACGCAATTCACCGCAGCCTTCGATAGCTATGAGCAGGCGTTCTGCTTCACCGAATCCATTGCCGCGAGTTCGTCGTGGAGTAAGCGGCTGGCGAGCGTCTTCGAGTGGCCGATCCCTTCATTCTTTACGCCGGTGAAGCAGGTGGTGCGCCAAGTCAAGGCGCTGGCGTTGTTGATGATTGCAGCCGAGCAGGCCGAGGCTTTGAGTGCGGCGGCAGAGTCGGCGGGCGGCGAGGTCACCTTTTCGGGTGTGTACGATGGGCCGCGCACACAGCCGTTGCTCAGTGACTACACATGGAACCACACCACGCTCTGGGCCATGAAGGCCAACGCCGCCTATACATATTTGCAATGTGGACTTTCGCCGACGGAATGTAGCCGCCAGTTTTGCTTGTTACGCGAGCGCTTTGGTGACGAAATTCTCTTTCATATCGAATTCATAAAAAGCGGGGATGGTGTGGTGATTCCAGGGGCCATTCCCGTAGTGTGATTCACCACCCCGGAGCGGCTGAACGAGATGATTGACTATTGCAGGACGATTGGCGTATTTGTCGCTAACCCACACGTAAATTATCTCGAGGACGGCGGACGCTTCCGCGCCGATAACATCCAACTGCTCGCCAAGCAGAGATACGATCCGCGAGGTCTGTTGAACCCAGGCAAGATGATCACATTTCGCAAGGAGACGATGTCCCGGTGAAGACGTGGATTCCGGACGAGCGCAATTTTGTCTATCTCACCTGGAAGCAGGTGGACGCTTTGCCACGCGATGCAACGCTGCTGGTGCTGCCAACGGCGGCTATCGAGCAACACGGCCATCATCTGCCGCTGGCCACCGACACGCTGATCAACAATCTGCTTCTGGGCAAGGCACTGGCGCTTGTTCCCGCGGAGTTATCCGTTTATGCGCTGCCGCCCGTCTGTTACGGAAAGAGCAATGAACATGTGGGCTTTCCCGGCACACTCTCAGTGAGCGCGCAAACATTTCTTGCCGTGGTACGGGATCTAGGCGCGAGCATCACTGCTAGTGGATTCAAGAAAGTGGTGTTGTACAACACACACGGTGGCAACACTTCGCTCGTTGATGTGTTGGCGCGCGATCTGCGCGCAGAATTTGGGCTACGCACATTCACGCTTCTCGGTTCGGCGCCGGCGTTTTCGCAGTAACATTCGTGGCCTTCATCATCAGCCTCGCGCCGATCATTGCCAATACTACTCAGGGATTGATCAGTGTGGACGAGAACCTGGTTCATTTGTTCGTCATGCACAAGGCCACGCCGGCGCAGGTCCTCTTCAAATTGCGCCTGCCCAATGCATTGTCCAACTTATTCACGGGGATTCGCGTCTCCGCCGGCATTAGTGTAATCGGCGCTATTACAGGCGAGCTTTTTGCCGGTTCCACGAGCGTCGGCGAGGGAGGGCTGGGTTATGCAATCCTTTATGCCAATAACCAGATGGAGACCAGTTACCTGTTTGCGCTGGTGCTGGCCGCGACGGTGCTAGGTTTCTCTTTCTTTTTCGTGGTGATGTTTCTAGAGTGGCTAGCTCTGCACAACTGGCATGAGTCAAGCCGCCCACAAACTGCGGAGTAAGGGGGCAGCGATGCTGCGCATGGAATCGGAAACCGGATGGTGGTTGATCACTCATCCGGATCATGCACATCTTGCGGGAGATTTTGCGGCCGCGTGGGGCAACGCACAATTCCGCAGGCCGGAACCACGGATGCGCGTGCTGAAGGGCATTGCCTGTCATGATGACGGCTGGGCCGCGCGGGACGCGCATCCGTCCATTACGCGCGAGGGGCGTCCCTCGGCGTTCTCGACAGAGTTGGTGGGGAAGTATTCAGCCTTTGAAGAGATCGATATCGAGGAGTACCTGGCGGTGCGCGACCGCGCGGTGCGCATCATCGCGGAAGAAGATCCTTACGCTGGGCTGCTGATTTCCATGCACACTTACAATTTATTGACAGCGCACGCCGACCGCACCACGATTGCGCCGGAGGGGCTGGAACTTTTGGACTCATTTCTCGCTCGCCAGCGTACCTATCAAGATCAGTTGCTGACGGCGATTGCGGCGGATGATTCGCTGGCTGCTGGGGAGAAGGCGGAACAGACTATCCTGGAGCACTTCAGGTTGTTGCAGGCTTGCGACAATCTCTCCCTGCTAAGTTGCGTCGCTTACGACTTGCCCGTGCACTTGTTGCACCCATTGCCGCTGAATGATGGAACGAGGGTCGAAGTACAGGTGGTGCCAGTGGCAGAGCGGCATTTTTGTCTGACGCCATGGCCCTTCACGGAACCGGAGCTGAGATTCAATTTTCCGGCGCGCCACGTCCGAGGCAAACTCTTCTCGAGCTCGCAAGATCTCGAAGCTGCGTTTCACGCCGCGCCCGTGGAGCGGTTGACGTTGACGCTTTCCCGGTAATCGTTGATGGTCAGTGGACAGGGAACAGGTTGCGAGCGGGAAGGATCTGCTTGCTGAGCGCGGCGCTCACTGTGTAGACCGGTTCGTTGACCACCTGGCTGAGGCGAAGCTTGAGCGCAACGCTGCACAGAATATATGCATGCACGTCGAGGAAACCCCAGCGGCTGACGAGCAAATCAATCATGCGCGACGTGGCGGCTCGGGAAGTTGCGGCCAGGTCGGTTCCCGACTCCACTATCACCCAGGCATCGGCAGACGAGTCGGGCGCGGCAACCTCGTTGGCCTCCACCAGCGGACCCGCGAGCGGCTGGCGTTTGTGCAGATCGAAGCGCAAAGTCACGTCCAGCGGGCACTCGATGCCATTGATGCAGACTTCGCCATCGCCTTGTGCGGCATGGCCGTCTCCGCAACTGAAGAGTGCGCCGTTGTTGAATACCGGCAGGTAGAGCCGCGACCCGGCACACAGCTCGCGCACGTCGAGATTGCCGCCAAATGGGCCTGGCGGGCGGGTGCGGAAGGTGCCGTCTTCGGCGCGCGCGACGCCCATCACCCCCAGAAACGGCCGCACGGGAACCACTGCGGGAGCCAGTGAGCTGGTAGATTCGCCGTCAAGCTGCCAATGAAATAGATAGGGTCCGTGGAAGCGGTCCTTGAGAAAGCCAAGGCCTTCAAGCACGCTCGACCATCCCCAGCCGCCATGTCGAGTAGCCAGCACATCGATCTGCAATACGTCTCCGGGCTCCGCTCCCTCCACCCAGACAGGGCCGGTGAGCGCATGGATACGGGTGCGGTCGATAGTCAAAAATTCTGAGACACTCATGCCGGGTTGCACCTGGCCGCCGCTGGAGTCGATGCACTCGAACGTAACCTCGCCGCCGGGTTCTACCCGCAGACGCGGCGCTAACGTGCGGTCCCATACCGAGTGCGTAGGCTCTGCAGAGAGCGTGTGTTCCGTCATGGCTCGCTAACCCTCACAGTCATTTGAATTTCAACGAGCGCGTTGCGTGGCAAGGCGCTCACCCCAACTGCTGCGCGCACATGGCGGCCGGCCTCGCCAAACACGAGCACCAGCAGATCCGAGGCGCCGTTCACTACCGCGGGCGAGTCAGCGAATCCAAGCGCCACGTTGACATATCCGTTCACCGTCAATACTTCGGCCACGCGATCCAACGAGCCCAGTTCACGCTTAAGTACCGCTAATTGGGTCAGTGCGCAGGCCCGAGCGGCTGCGTATCCTTCTTCGATGGTTCGATCCTGACCCGCAGTTCCGGCGATTACGCCCTCCGGTCCAGTTGAGATGACCCCGGATAAGTACAGCACCGAGCCCACCCGTTTTGCGGAGATGTAATTGCCCCCAGGTGCCGGCAATGGAGGCAGCAGGAGGCCGGCGGCGGCAAGTGTCTGCTCAGGAGAAGAGAGCGTCATTTGCATTTGAATGTAGCACGCGGAGCGGGCGTTTTTCCTGTGCTTTCCGCCCCAGCCAAGTTAGCATGAGCGCATGCCGCGAACTCATCGACTGTTTTTGGTTACCGCCGGGACGATCGCCCGGTTCAGGGCTATGTCCATTTCCATTTTCGTTTTCAAGAGAGGGCCTCAGCCATGATGACCCGGACCGCGAAGATGCTCCTACTGGCAGGCGTTGCCCTCTATTACACCCTGGTTGTCCTCAACAACCTCACCGATTTTGACTCGAACTACGAATATGTTCGCCACGTTTTATCGATGGACACAACCTTTCCGGGCAACCATGGCATGTGGCGTGCGCTCACATCTCCCGCATGGCATCTCACTTTCTATTTCGCCATTATTGCGTGGGAGATGATCACCATGATTCTTCTGTGGTGGGGCGCGGTGAGCTTGATCAGAGTCTTGCGCCAGCCCACGGCGGTGTTTAACGCAGCCAAACGTGTACCTGTGCTGGCACTGACGCTCTCCTTGCTGATGTGGCTGGTGGCCTTTCTCACCATTGGCGCGGAGTGGTTTCTTATGTGGCAGTCGCACACCTGGGACGGGCACGAGTCTGCTTTCCGCATGTTTGTCGTGGTGGGCTTGGTGCTGCTCATCCTGTTGCAGCCGGACACAGAAAGTCAACCGTGACGCAGGAACCGCTCCAGCCGTCTTCAGGCGGCATTGGGCCCCTCAGGAAGAGGCCTGCAACTCTTCCAGAATCCGCTGCACCGCTTCGTTCGCGGACTTGGCGCCGAGTGCGGAGAGGTCCATGGTAATGGGCTGGAGGGGATCGATGGTGATGGCGTAGAGGACCACTGCACGGTTCCCACCCTGCATGTAGAAGACGTCGAGCAAGTCTTTCACGCCCACGTCGTGCGCGGTTAGAGTTGGCGGGTAATCGCGTGAGAACTGCGGCGTCGTACGCGTAACCGTGCCGGGAGGGTTACCGTCGGCTGCGGCGTCGATGAGGATGATGCGATCGGCGCTCTGCAGCGGCTCCAGCAGAATGAATCCGCCGGTGCCGCCGTCAAGGCACTCCACGTTGTCGGGAAGCGGGTGTTGCTCCAGGGCCCGCACCACGTGAACGCCGATGCCCTCATCGCCCATCAGGACGTTGCCCAGGCCCAGCACCAGCGTCCTCTTCCCGCTATTTGTCACCCTTCTCCACCCGGTCGAACTTCCATCCGCCTATGATCGAGGATACAGTGCCGCGGCCCTCGATGTAGTCATGATAGAAGGCAAGATACACGTGAATGATGACAAAGGTGACAAAGAACCACAGGAACAGGTGGTGCCAGAAGCGGACGCCGAATTCCCCGCCCATCAGCGGCACAACCCAGGTAAACATCCGCGGCAGGCAGGAGTTGCTCATGCTGGAGTAGAGGGCAAATCCGGTGATGGTCTGGAAGACAAACACGAGGAAAGTGCCGAAGTAAATCAGGCCCGCTAGCGCATTATGCCCGGTGGAGATGGGCCCGTGCAGCTTGGTTTCAAGCACGTCCGCCTTGATGACGTCGACGATCTCCTGTTGCTGCGCGCGCTTCAGCGGGAAGAAAGCGGTCCAACTGGAATATCTGTTTCCGACGAACCCCCAGTAGAGACGCGCCAGGAAGTTGAAGACATAGACAAACGCCGCCGCGAAGTGGATGAAACGAACCCAGCCGAACCAGTACTGCTGGTATGCCTCGGACGCGTAGAACAAGCGGATCGGGGCCCCGATCAGATAGCCGGTGACGCAGAGAAGCACAAGTGCCACCGCGTTGATCCAGTGGTAAACGCGTACCGGCAGTTCCCACACATACACGCGCCGGTAATCGGCAGGATGTTCGACCTTCGCCGCAATCGCATTGCTTGCGCCAACGCCAGAAGCACTCATAGAGGTCACTCGAACGAAATCTGGTGGAGGTGCCGTCCCTGCGGGTCATACAGATGTACGGCGCAGGCCAGGCACGGGTCAAAGGAATGGATGGTGCGCAGGATCTCGACCGGTTCGTCGATTTTCGCGACCGGTGTGCCGATCAGCGCCTGTTCGAACGATGAACGCTGCTTCTTCGCGTCGCGTGGGGAACCGTTCCAGGTGGTCGGGACCACCAGTTGATAATTGTCGATTCTACCGTCGTGAATTTTGATCCAGTGCGCCAGTGCGCCGCGGGGTGCTTCCACCAGGCCCACCCCTTCCGCATCTGCGGGCCAGCTCTTCGGCTCCCAACGCTCGCCGTTGAATGTGGAGACCTCGTTGATCTTTACCCGCTCCATCAACTGGCCGAAGAAATCCTTCAGCCAGATCATGGCCAGCGCGGCGTCCAGGCCTCGTGCTGCGGTGCGGCCCAGGGTGCTGAACAGGGCATCGACAGGCACGCCTAGCTTGCCCAGCGTCTGGCCAACCAGTTCCTTCACATCCGCGTGGCCGGCTGCGTACGAAACCAGCAGGCGCGACAGCGGGCCCACTTCCATCGCATTGTCCTTCCAGCGCGGAGTCTTCAGGAACGAGTACTTCTCGTGGCCCTCCAGGCTCTCAAACGGTGGTTTCGGCCCGGTGTAGTTGATCTTGGTTTCGCCAGCCCAGGGGTGAATGCCAACGCCGTCGCCGCCCGCGTAGCTGTACCAGGAGGAGGCGATGTATTCCTTGATCTCCTGGGAGTCGCGCGGATTGACCGGATGCACAGTACTGAGGTCACGATTGAGCACGGCACCGCGGGCGTACTTAAACGACTCTGGATGGCCATAGCCCTTGGTGGGGAATTCGCCATAGGACAAATAGTTCGACAAACCGCCGCCATACTTCGCCCAGTCCTTGTAGAACGAAGCGACAGCCAGCAGGTCTGGAATGTAGACTTCGTTGACGAACTCATCGGCCTGGCTGATGAGGCGCGATACGAGGTTGAGCCGCTCAGAGTTGATGGCCGCTACTTCGTTCACGTTAATGGAGCAGGGAACACCGCCCACCAGGTAATTCGGATGCGGATTCTTGCCCCCGAAAACGGTGTGAATCTTCACCACTTCCTTCTGCCATTCCAATGCGTCAAGGTAGTGCGCCACCCCGATCAGGTTCACCTCCGGCGGCAGTTTGTAGGCCGGATGGCCCCAATAGCCGTTGGCGAAAATTCCCAGGCCACTGGCTGCGAAGGCCTTTATCTTGTCTTGTACTGCGGAAAAATAGGCCGGAGTGTTCTTATCCCACTTGGAGAACGACTGGGCCAGCTCGGCAGCCTTCTTGGGATCGGCCTTGAGCGCGTTGACAATGTCTACCCAATCCAACGCGTGCAGGTGATAGAAGTGAATCACGTGGTCCTGCACATACTGCGTGGCCATCATGATGTTGCGGATCAGTTCCGCCGTGGGCGGCACTGCGATGCCCAGCGCATCCTCAACGGAGCGCACGCTGGCCAGCGCATGCACCGTGGTGCACACCCCGCAGACGCGCTCGGTGATGGCCCAGGCGTCGCGTGGGTCGCGGCCCTGCAGAATCTTTTCCAATCCGCGCACCATGGTGCCCGCGCTGAAGGCGTCGGTAATGACGCCGTTCTCTACCACCGCTTCAATGCGCAGGTGGCCTTCAATACGAGTTACTGGATCAACGACGACTCGTGTCATGGTCCGTTATGACTCCTTGTGTTCCTCTGCATGCACTTCTGCGATGACTTTGTGCTTGCGAATGTTGGTGACTACGGCGTGCGCCGTGACACCGGCCAGTGTTGCCACTCCCACTACCGTGCCTACGGTGTCGGCCGTGCTCTCGATGCCGAAACCGGGGAATGACGGCAGATGCTGGTAGAAGGGGCCGTTATCCCAGAATCCAGCTTCACTGCAGCCGATGCATCCGTGACCCGATTGGATGGGATAACTGGTGCCCTCGTTCCACTTCACCACGGAGCAGGCGTTGTAGGTAACCGGTCCCTTGCAGCCCATCTTGTAAAGGCAATATCCCTTGCGCGCATTCTCGTCATCCCACGACTCGACGAAGAGACCGGCATCGTAGTTGGGGCGGCGGTAGCATGTGTCGTGCACGCGCCGCCCATAGAACTCCATGGGGCGCCCCTGGCTGTCCAGCGCCGGCAACTGACCCAACACCAGCAGGTGCGTCACTACGCTCATCATTACGTCGGCAATGGGTGGGCAGCCGGGCACATTGATCACCGGCTTGTCCACCAGCTTGTAGATCGGGGTTGCGCCGGTAGGATTGGGCTTCGCTGCCTGAACACATCCATTGGAGGCACAACTACCCCAGGCCACCACCGCTGCCGCATCCGCGGCTACGGTCTGCAGGATCGACTCGGCAGTCTTGCCGCCGATCATGCAGTAAACGCCGCCATCCTTGGTGGGAACCGCTCCTTCCACCAGCACAATGTACTTGCCCTTGTTGTTCTTGATGGTGTCGTTCAGGCTCTTCTCCGCCTGGAATCCGGAGGCGGCCATCAGGGTCTCGGAGTAGTTGAGCGAGAGCACATCCAGCAGCGCATCGACCACGATCGGGTGGGACGAGCGGATGAACGACTCGCTACAGCAGGTACACTCCTGGAAGTGGAGCCAGACTACAGCCGGTTTTTCCTTCTTCTCAAACGCTGAAACAACCTGGGCGACGCCGGTTTGGCCCAGACCGGCCATGGTTGCGGCCGCAGTACAGAATTGCAGAAAATCCCTGCGGCTGTATCCCTTCTTCTCCATCGATTGCCAAACAGATTGACCCATGCCTACCTCGCTCGCAATGCGGCCACCGGAAACTCACAGAGATGGGCAGCGCCTCGGATGCGACCCCCTCTGGATCCTCAGTGAATGAAGGCAAGGTACGGATCTGCAATAGGCTCGGGCTGTGAGCGCCATCACATGTGTTGTAAATCACGGTTCTGCTGAAGTTGCACGGTTGCGACGTGAGCCTAATCACATTTCCCTTTATTGCCAACCGCTGATAGCCCCTCTGCTCGATACGATTTGTTGCCTACCGCGGTACTGATTGGCGATTGCCGTTTCCACTCAAGTCAGGAAGATGAGGCCTGGAAAGTTCACCTGGGCCGGAGGACAATCTTCCCGGTCATCGACGCCTCAACTTCTGTCCATGCCCATGCGCTATCTCCAGATGAGACGATGCGCGCAGTGGCCGGCCGGCCTGAATGCTCCACTGTTATGGATGTCCATGACGGATCAATGGGACCAAGCCGCAGGTGAAACAAGGTCGGTGCGTCACTGAAGGAGTAGTCGAACGTTTGCTCGAGCGGCGACCGCTCATAGCAATACGTCAAATGTTGTCGCATACTTCCAGTAAGGACTGGAAAGTCAGATACCAGTAAACGAGTCCACGTTTCCGGGTATCTGGGCACAAGATGCAACTCGCCGGGTCGATTGTCATCCACGCCTAGCATGAGCCTGAGGGCCTTCACGCTATCGGCCAGGTGGGAGTCCTGGCCTGCGTAGCCGTTCATCGGCATCCAGAACTTGCCTGAGGGATGCTGCAGAATTCCCTCGGGGGCGCACCACCCCGCCATGTGCGGCAGGTAGCATCGTGTCACCATCAGGTTTGCCAGCTTGGTGGCATCCTGCATTTCATCCAGCAGCAGGGCAGCCTGGAGCATCATTCCCTGGCCGTAACCGTAGGCCCTCAGGAAATCGAAGTTCTGGCTTTTCAACAGGCTCTTATAAGAATTGACCGTAATCTCAAGGACTCTGCGGACCTCTGTCGAATCCGATTGCCAATCCTCTCTGGGGGTATAGGTGTCGCCATCACTTGCCAGGTGAATAGGCACCAATTTATGCGCATTGTCTTGCCAGTCACACTTGGGATCGGTATACCAGATCGGGCCATCGGCAGTGGTGTCGACCAACTCCTTTAGAATCCCCGCGCGCAGGCGCTGTTCCAATAGCTCCCATTCGCCGGCTTGCTGATCGCGTCCCATGGCGCGTGCCACCCTTGCCGAGAGCCGGACGCCATGCAGGCAGTTATAAGTGGAATATATGTCGTATCCTTCGTGCGCGCATTCGCTCTCTGTATAGAGCACATCCTTGCGAACTCCGGGATAAATGACATCCGTATCAAGCTGATACTGAATCCACTGTACCGCGGCTTCAGTCGCCTTGTAGTGTGACTCCGCCCACTCCCGCGAATGGCCCTTCCAATGCCAGGCCATGTAGCGGCCCCACATGCAGATTCCGTGACCATCGTTCTCGCGATTGCCGGATTCTCTGAGTTTGCCGTGAGCCGCGACGTGGTAGTCCGGAGACATGTCGCCGGACCCTGGAGCTCGAAGCCAATGGGGTGGAGTTGCGTCTTTGAAAAGTGACCTGTCGAGCCAGTCGACATAGGAATCGATGAATTTGTCATACCCGAAGGCCATCGACTCCCGGATAAGCTCACCAATGCCGCGGGACCAGGCTTCTCCCATACCGGGCAGCTCGCCGGGGGCACGCGTTTTGTAGAGTTCAATCCAACGTTGCAGGCTGCCGTAGAAGGAATCGATACCGACCCAGACCCCGGTGTTGTGGGTGTACCACGCAGTCATCCGGTTGGCGGTTTTTGAATTGCACGCGTTCCCGCTGTCGGCAATATGTGTAGCGCACTCAGGACCGTTGCGGTAGAGATAGGTGGCCGCGTACACCGCTTCCTGCGCGCCGCTGAATGAATAGTGCGGGCCAAAATAGTCCTGCGGAATCTCAGCCTCGGTCAGTTTGGGAAGCTGCGTCTCTGAGACATAAAGCGTTTCCTGCAGATGCCTATTCGCTTCTCGCCATGCCCCATTCCTCACATCGGCGAGCGTATCTGCCGGTGCCTGATCCCACTCCTGCATTAAATCCGGCAGAGTCGCCAGCCCTTCGCTTGCCTCTGGGGCTTCCAACGTCACGGCGGAGATCAGTGGATAGTCATGCAGCTTCTCGCTCCCTGTGACGCGAATACGCCGTAGCGGGCGCCCATCCAGTTGAAGAGAATACACAAATCGAGCATTGGTGCCGGCGACCACGGGAGATCGCAGGCCGTCTCTCAATTTCAAGCTGTCCTGCAGTATCCACCGCGCATGGTCATTCCCGGCAAAGAGTTCAGCATCGTAGTTAGTGATGCGGTTGACGGGCCGGCCCCAGGGAGCGAAATACCAGAACAGATCCCACGGTTTCGAAAACCAGATGTTATAGCCAAAGACGAGTGGTACCTCCTCGGTAATCCCGCCATCGAATTCCAGTGTTATCTGGCCGGCGTTTTCTCCTACAAAGTGGGTATATCCGAAATCTCCGTGTTTGCAATACCACGAAGCACTCCCTAAGTCGATGTTATGAATCATTCCCAGGAAATGAATCTTGTGCGCCTTCGAACCTTTACAGTCCAGCGACATGCCGCCGCGCCATTCCGCCAGAGAACCATGATCCACGCCCAGTTCACCGACAGTGGATTCAAAGAAGACGTGCTTGCGAAGCAGAAAGGGCATGCCGCGAACCAGCATCAGCTCGCCCTCGCCGGCAGGGTGCAATGCATGAAGCCTGGGATGTGGATTGAAACGTGGGACGAGAAGGCGTGTTACCGGAGCCCTGGTGTTGAAGAATGCGATTTCAAGATGCGTTCGGGAACCAACCGCTTTGAATTCTGCGCTAGCTGTGAACACCTCTCCCTTCTTCACAAAGGTGAGAGGAACGACGCTTCCATCTACACTAAGTCCCTGATAACTCTTGAAAGATCCTTGCAATGAACTACCCAAATCGGCGTCACGGCTTGGGGAGTAATCTATCTCGATTCCATAACTCCCGGGCATAGTATGAAGGGTTTGCTCAAATATGCGGGGGTCGTCTCTTGGTATTGGAGGCTCTCTGACGATAATCCGTTCGCTGTCATCCTGTGATCGCCAGCTTCCGGTGATATCTATGGGGATAAGTTGCGATCCGGCGCCGGCTTCCCGCGAAGCTAAGGTAAGTGCCGCACCACCAATCAGCGAGATGAATTCACGACGATCGATACTCGAACCATGAGTCACGGCACAACACTCCTTGTCCTGGCGTCCATTCGGACTTTGATCCTGGTTTACATCCTTCCGAATTGCGGGCAATGTGGAAATTCGCCGGCCACTTCATCGCTTTCCGGCTCAGGCGCGCGGAACTTCAAGTGCCGCGGTGAGGCTCGACACTTTCTCCACCTGGTGGCTGCGGCACCACGACTCGAGGCCGCGGGCGAGACGCTCCACCGCGCGGGGATCGGCGTAGCTGGCCGTGCCCACCTGCACGGCAGTTGCTCCTGCCAGCAGAAACTCCACCGCATCTTCCGGCGTGACGATGCCGCCCATGCCGAGGATGGGAATCTTCACCGAGCGCGCGGTCTCATAGACCATGCGCAAGGCGATGGGCTTGATGGCCGGGCCGGAGAGACCGCCGGTCACATTGCTCAGGCGCGGCTTGCGTGTCTCCGAGTCGATGGACATGGCTAGAAATGTGTTCACCAGGCTTACCGCGTCGGCGCCGGCGCTGGCGGCAACCTGTGCCATGTGCGCAATCGAGGTCACGTTGGGAGAGAGCTTGACGATGAGCGGCCGCGCAGCAATCGCCTTGGCCTGGCCCACCAGGTATTCCAACGAGCCCGCATCGGAGCCGAAGGTCATGCCGCCGGCGTGCACATTCGGGCAGGATACGTTCAGCTCGTAGGCGGAAATACCAGAGGCTTGGTTAAGCCGGCGGATAACCTCAATGTACTCGGCCACCGTATACCCGAAAACGTTGACGATGACCTTGCACTTGGGATAGCGCGCCAGCTGCGGCAGTTTGCGGGCGATGAATTCGTCGACACCTATGTTCTGCAGGCCTATCGCGTTGAGCATTCCAGCCGCGGTTTGCAGGATGCGCGGAGGCGGATGACCGGCAATGGGCTGTAGTGAGATACCCTTGGTTACGAAACCGCCAATCCTCTCCAGCGAGACGATTTCTTCAAATTCGACGCCATATCCAAAGGTTCCGCTGGCGGCGATGAGGGGGTTGGTCAACTCCAGCCCGGCCAACTTGACTTTCATGTCGGGTTTCACGCTCGGCTGTCTTCCTTGACCATCAGATTCCTGGATATTTTCGAGTATGGTCTTCTGTGCCCTCTCGTCCACCCGGGCCACATTCCATGATACTCGCCGCGCACCGGCCAGACCCCCGGACCAGACCGTCAGTCACGGTTCACCAGGCAATGCGCCATAAAAAAGCAACGGCGGCCCATCTCAGGCCGCCGTTACATTTCAGTTGCGGAGCATTATGCCGTTACGGGTTCACTCGCAGTGACGTTAACCGGTGTGAGCCAGCCAAAGCGGTCGGGCTTGAGACCGTTGGCGATGGCTAAGAATTCGTCGGCAATCTTTTGCGTAATCTCGCCGGGCTTGCCATCCGCGATGACGATGCGGTCGATGGAACGGATGGGCGAAACCTCGGCAGCCGTGCCGGTAAAGAAGACTTCGTCGGCGATGTAGAGTATCTCCCGGGGCAGGGGCTGTTCAACAACCGTCAGTCCCAGGTGGCGGGCCAGGGTGAGCACGCTGTCGCGGGTGATGCCAGAGAGAGCGGAGTTGGCCAGAGGCGGAGTGTAGAGAACGCCGTTGCGCACGATGAAGATGTTCTCGCCGGAACCCTCACTGACCAGCCCATTCACGTCCAGGCCGATTCCCTCCTGGTAGCCGTTTGCCTCGGCTTCCATGTGGATGAGTTGCGAATTCATGTAGTTGCCGCCAGCCTTGGCCAGGGCTGGCATGGTGTTGGGGGCCAGCCGGTTCCAGCTGGAGATGCATACATCTGCACCGCCGTGGCCGGCGATGTATTTGCCCCAGGGGAAGTTGGCCATGTAGACCTCGATTGGCGAGCCCTTGGGGCTAACTCCGATCTCGCCGTAGCCGCGGATGGCGATAGGCCGGATATAGCAGGGTGCAACACCGTTGGCTTCAACAAGATCCACAACGCCGGCGCACAACTCGTCGAGGCCGTAAGGCAGCTCCATGCGGTAAATTTTGGCTGAGTCCAGCAGGCGCTGCATGTGCTCCGGAAGGCGGAAGACCGCCGACCCATGGGGCTGCGCATAGCAGCGAATGCCCTCAAACACGCTGGAGCCGTAGTGGACCACATGGCTCATCACGTGGATGGTGGCCTGCTCCCAGGGAATAAGGTTGCCGTTGTGCCAGATTTTCGAAGTTGCTTGGATGGGCATGGGGATTGACGTACTCCTTGAGCGCACTAAAGCGCGAACATTTTCAAGCGTACCTCGATTCGGGGATGCTTGTCACGAAACCACTGTAACCACCAGGGGATCGGTTCCCAACTTGTCACCGGCTAGACGACACCGGGGTCGCTGCGACTTTTTCCAATGGAGGATGGAGTGCCAGATCAGCCCACCGACGGGCTCGCCGCTTTGTGCTAAGGTGCAAACGTGAAGGCGGACAGGGTAGAACTGGGCCAGAGTTTCTTGCGCAGGGGGAAAAAGAGACCGCGCTTGTTGCCAGGGTTGACGGTAGGCGACGGATTCATGCGCCACCCGTTCGATGTGGCCAATGGGGTGCGCACCAGTGGCCTGGTTGCAGGGCGATACTTGAAGACTGGGCACCGGCATGACCGGCATGGCACGGCTTACTATGCGGTCGCGCCATCGGTTCTGCAAGCGCTCCTGCGGCGCTGGCGGCGGAGCCGGCCTGTAGCGCCGATCGAGGATTTCACCTTTATTGATATAGGTGCGGGAATGGGCCGGGCGCTGCTGCTGGCAGCGGAGATGCCCTTTCGCGCCGTGGTTGGAGTGGAGTTGCATCCCACCTTGGCGCGAATTGCGCGCCGGAATCTGGCTGCGTGGCGTGCGGCAGGACGCTCGCGAACCGCCACGCGCACAGTGTGTAGAGATGCGGCGGAGTTCAAGTTTCCGGCTGGTCCGTGCCTGGTGTTTCTGTTTAATCCGTTTGCCGCTCCAGTCATGCGGCGCTTGCTCAGAAAGATCGCAATGAGCTTTGCCGGGCGGCCGGGACAGCTGGATCTGATCTATGTGAACAACGAACAGGAAAGCGTGCTGGAGCAGCAGGCAGGCTTTCGGCGGCTCTACCTGGGGCAGGTCATGCGGTCGCGGTCGGATGCGATCGCAGATCATGCCATCCTGGCCAACCAGCCGGACGGAGAATATACCTCGGCCAATCATGAGGACTGCTCAATCTGGAGATGGGCAGGGTAAGAGCGGGAGCAACCGATATGGAGCCGCGAATCTTTGGCGGGGAGTTGACGAAAGCGTGGTAGAGCGCGAAAGTTGGTAGGGCACAGGGCTGTGAGTCGATGAGCGGGCAGAGCGGCTGGAAACAGGTTCATGGCTGGAAGAACGGGCCATGGAACTACAAGCGCGGGCGGGAGCAAGACCTTGAAAGAGCAACATCTGATCCTGGGAATCGGGGAGCTGTTGTGGGACGTTCTACCGAAAGAGATGTGTCCGGGTGGGGTCCCCGTCGACGGATCTTCAACGGTGGGTTTACTCGGTGGCGCACCGGCTAACTTTGCCGTGATGGCTGGAAGGCTGGGCAACCACGCAGTAATCTTGAGCCGCATTGGCCGTGACGGCATGGGACGTAAGGCGGTGGAACAGCTTGACCCACTGCCGGCCGACACAAGCTATCTGCAGGTGGACCCGGCGCACCCGACAGGTCGCGTTACGGTGACTTTCAAAGGCACGCAGCCTGAATACGAAATTCACCAGCCTGCGGCGTGGGACTTTCTGGACCTCTCAGGCGAGTGGGTACAACTGGCGGAGAGAGCCAATGCCATCTGCTTCGGTTCATTGGCGCAGCGCAGCCTTGAGTCGCGGAAGACCATCCAGACGCTGACGGCGCAGACCTCAGCGTCGTGTATGCGCGTCTTCGACGTGAATCTACGCGCGCCGTTTTTCTCTAGCGAGGTGGTACAGGAATCGCTGGAACTGGCCACGGTATTGAAATTGAACGACGCGGAGGTGCCGCAGTTGTTGGCACTTCTGGGCCTGCCGGCGGACCAGGATCCGGTACCGGACACGTTGCGTCTGAGCGCGGAGCGGTTGCTTTCGGAGTTCCCAACGCTGGAGATGGTCGCCGTGACTCGCGGCAGCCATGGCAGCGTGCTCGTGACGCGCGACGAGTGGCACGAACACCCCGGCTTTCCGGTCAAAGTGGCAGACACGATCGGCGCAGGCGATGCGTTTACCGCAGCCCTAACCCACTATCTGCTCCGCGGCGCGGACCTGGCATCAATGAACGAGGCGGGAAATCGCTGGGGCGGGTGGCTGGCCTCGCAGCCCGGTGCGATGCCTCCCTTGCCTGAGTCTGTGCGCGTTGGGATCGCCGCGGCCATCGAGGGCTGAATCCCGAGCGTCAAATCACATGCTGCGAGGTGCCCTCGCGCCTGTATTTTGCAGGGCCGTTGCTGCTGCGGACAGGTGTGATTAGCCGGAAGTCCATTGGGGAGCCGTGCCGTCAAGCGGCGCCGGTGCATTAAAGTAGTTCCATCGTGATCATTAACCTGGCCAGGCGCGCGCACGATCACAACTGGGAGCTGGACCCCATCACGCGCTCCCTGTTGGACACCGACTTTTACAAGCTGCTGATGCTGCAGTTCATATGGAAGCATTTCCCCACTACGCGCGCTTCGTTCTCGCTCCTCAACCGGTCGACCGCCGCACGCCTGGGCGAGATCGTGAGTGTGGACGAGCTCCGTGAGCAACTGGAAGCCACTCGCAAGCTGCGCTTCCACAAGTCGGAGTTGATCTGGCTGGCGGGCAATACCTTTTATGGACGGCGCGGTATCTTTGAGCACGCGTTTCTTGAGTGGCTGGAACGCGACTTCCGGCTTTCCGACTTCGATCTTTCGGTGCAAGACGGACAGATCGCGCTGCGTTTTGACGGGCTTTGGACTGCGACCACCTTGTGGGAGATCTATGCGCTTTCCGCCATCGACGAGCTCAAGACGCGCGCCAGCCTGAAGCGCCTGACCGAGTTCGAGCTTGACATCCTTTATGCGCGGGCCAAGACGCGGCTGTGGGAAAAGATGGAACGGCTGCGGGGAGTGCCGGGGCTGAACGTGAGCGACTTTGGCACCCGGCGACGCCATAGCTTCCTGTGGCAGGAATATGTGGTCAAGGCCATGAGCGATGTGCTCGGTACCAGCTTTACCGGCAGCTCGAATACCTATCTCGCCTATATCCACGATCTCGAGGCTATCGGGACCAACGCGCACGAGTTGCCCATGGCCATGGCCGCTTTGGCCGATACGGAAGACGAGTTGAGATCTGCGCAGTACAGGATGCTGGAACTGTGGCAGCAGACTTACCAGGGCGAATTGCTCATCTTGCTCCCCGACACGTTTGGCACCACGCAGTTCTTGCGCCATGCGCCAGACTGGGTGGCTGATTGGACGGGCCAACGGATTGACAGCAAGGATCCTTACGTCGCCGGTGACGAGTACATCGAATGGCTGCGGCGGCGCGGATGTGATCCGCGTAAGAAACGACTGATCGCCTCAGACGCACTGGATGTGGACGCCATTCTTGGACTTCATGCCTACTTCGGCGGCACCCTGCGCAATGGTGCGGTGCCCGCCGACTTCCGCCGCGCCGCAGACTTTCAAGACGAGCGCAAGTGGATTCCGGGGCGGCGCATTCGCTTCAGCGCCGGGTGGGGCACATTTCTCACAAACGACTTTCGCAACTGCAATCCGCATGGCGATGAGAGTTTTGACCCGGTGAGCCTGGTTTGCAAGTTGAGCGAAGTGGAGGGCCGCCCGGCCGTAAAGCTGTCTGACAACTACTCCAAGGCTTTGGGCTCACCCGCGGAGGTTGAGCGTTATCGACGGATTTTTGGAGTAGAGGGCGTAGCCGAGACGCCGGTGCTGGCCTGAATTGAAATGACGCCCGGAACCTCGTACTTTGCGGGACCGGCAGTGTCAGATATGTCCCCGGTCCGTACCCTATTAGTAACCCCACCCCCTCTCCCTATTCTGCGAGTAAATTATTGATTCTAATGGATGTAGCGAGTAGGGGCGGCGCTAAAATATTGAGAACATTGGAGTTGGCTGCAGAATATTCTCAGGAAAGGACTTACAGCGACTATTCGGAAGAGCCGTTCGCTCGGCCTTCTTTTTCTTCTCTTCCATTGTGCAAGAAGCCATGGAAATAATCTGCAAAGTCTCCTTCGGGAGCTTGCGACTCATTGGTCAGGAGCAGAAGATGCGGCACGGGGCTGGAAGATTGAGTTTCGTGGCGGTCGAGGTTTGCGGTCTCCCACCCTTCCACATGAAACCGTGGAAGGGTAGGGCACCCATTTCCGTGCTGAATTCAGTGAGAACGAGGGAGCATGGGCATTGGTGGTTTCCCATCCTTGTCGCGATGAAACTGCGACAAGGATGGGGCACCCACTTTTGTGGCTTGATTAGGGTAGGGCACTCGTCACCCATTTCTAGCGGCGGTTCAGAGGCGGGCCCCGCCAAGCTAGCTGCGCAGGCAACGCGCGAAGCGGGAGGCGCCTTCTTGAGGCTGAATCAGGTTCGCAGTGCATAGGGCAGACTCTTCAATGCCGAACGTCGTGAGCCGAATGCCGACTTAGTCTCCCCGCGGCACGAGCAGCCCGGACTATCCGATGTGATTGCCAAGAAAAGTGCTGATATTCCCGAATTCGGTGCCGATGCCGCTGGCTACGGAGTTCATGCCGGCAGCGGCGCCCAGGGCGATCACCGAAAAGACGAGGGCGTACTCGACCACATCCTGACCTTTTTCAGACGCCAGCACGCTTTGGATCGTCAGCCAGGTATTGAGCAACATTTGGTTCATGAGCAACCTTCTCCATCACTTCGTTGAGGGTGAGCCATTCGCTTCATACGATGACAACTGTGCGACCGAGGGCCTTTTCATTGTGTTCGAGCCTGCCAGGAGTTCCTCGTCGCAGCACTTGCAGCCGCACCAGACATCCTCTGTTGACCTACCCACTGAACAGCATCCCAGGGAGCAAGACTCAGGTGGGCAGCTTGCATGACTGAAAGCACAATCCTTGATTGCGGCGACGATAAATAGCAATCAATAGCCGCCACCTCGCCATATCGGACGTACTTGGGGAAGGCGTTACGAAATTGTGGATGGAGTTACCAATGGGGGATACGGCGACACATAAGTCGCAGATACCGCCCTCTTGGCCTTAACTGGTTAGCCATCAATGGACTGGCTCTAAATACCCCAAATCAGGCGGGCATGAAACCTCGTGGGCTCGGGATCTGTCGCCTTCCATCGCTCTTGGCCTGCGCTTCAAGCGGGGTGATGCCCACTTCTGCAGGCTGACAATCCAACCCACTCATGGGCTACTGGTTGTTGCAGTCCCGGATGGTGAGGAACCACATCCGGCCGAGCGATGCGAGCATGCCGAGGACCAGAACCGCAAACCCAGCTTGCATTGCCGCCGAGTTGGACGCGACCCGATAGATTGATGGGCCCACAATCTGCAGCGCTGCTGCGTCCAGGCCTGTGAACAGGGATGAAGTCAAAAGTCTGCGTTTGAACTGGGTGGAAGGAGTGGAGGCAACGGCAACTCGAAGAGAAGCAATAGAACGAACATCGATCATGTGGGTCCCCATTTCAGTAATAAAGGCTCGTGCGGATTGCACTGTTGTTGAGCTCATTCTTCGTGTAGTGGTGGGGAAACACAATGAATATCGGAGCCCAGCCATGTCGGCCGTACTCGCAAAGAATGTTACGGTACCTGCGGGGGTTGTTACGTATGGGTGATGAGGAGGTAGGTGGCCGGCTTGCCTTGGATCTTGAGCTTTGCTGGAGTTCTCGAAATCACGAGTGCTCTTTCACGGCAACTGTCAACAGCTAACTCTTGTCGCATGTTTAGCCTGATAGAGAGAGCGCCCAAAGATTATTGTGCCGATGGAGAACCCGGCGGCAAAGGCGGCGGAACAGGCTTGTGCCTGGCGCGCAGGTAGGCGACCAACTGGGCGATTTCTGCGTCCGTAAGCGAATCGCTGAAGGGCGGCATCTTCTGGCCGCCGTTCATGATCTGATCGGTCAGTTTGGCTGGAGTCAAAAGCTTGTTGTTCCAGATGCCGAGGAGCGCGGGGGCCTTCGGGCCGCCGATGCCACCTTCGCCGTGGCAGTGAGTGCAACCCTTATCGCGGAAGAGAACCGCCCCGGCCTCTTCGTTGGCCTTCTGTCCAGAGTCGGAGAGGGCATGAGCGGCGATTGGGGTGGCGAGAACCACGACAGCAATGAGCACTAAGCAAAAGAGCATAAAGCGTGAAATCACGATCCAATTTTCTCATTCGGGGGTGTTGTCCGCCTCAACCATTCGATGGTGAATCACAAGGCTTGGCTGGCACGCAAGGAGGAGCTGCGGAAAGGTGCGGGCGCCGGACAGAGGCGGAGTAATCTGGCTGGGTATGGCGAGTGAGAGCAGTGTGTACGCCGGTCAGTTGCGGCGGGAACTTGGGCTTCGCAACCGGCTGCATGCGCGTGGCAGGTTGCATGTGGAGAGCTACGGCAACCCCCCGGTGATTGTGTATGCGCCGGAGAAAGGGCGGCATGGAAATTTCTTGGATGCGGCCTACGCGGCCATCGCGGCGCGGCCGGAGTGGATGCGTCGATTTGGCAAGATTCATGCCCAGGGGCGGGCGCTGCCCAGGCCGGAAGCGGAGCCGCTCCGGCGCTGGCGGGAACTGGACTCGTCGATGAGTTCAGACGCCCTGCTGATGAATGTGTTTTGCACGCCAGGAGTGGCGGACTCGGCCGCCGTGCGACGGATGCTTGGCGTGGAGGAAGGTGAGCCAACGGTCTTTGGCTGGAAAGCACGCGTGCCTCTCAAGAGCGGGCGCTTCGACCGTACTGAAGTGGATATGCTTTGGGGCAGCCTGCTGGTCGAGGCCAAGCTCACCGAGGGAGATTTCCAAACGCGGGCCGCGACGGTGCTCGATGGCTATCGGGACTTCGACGCGGTCTTCGAACGGGGCTTGCTGCCCAGGGTGGAACTGCGCATTGCCAGACGGCGAGAGGCGATCGAGTTTCCTGAGGAGTTTACCCAGGAGTGGGAGCCCACTGAAGGAACCGGCGAAGTGTCGGCCGCCGAGTCCGAAGCACTAGCCTTCCGGTCGGCGATTGTGGCGCGAGTGGAGGAAGCAGCAGGTAGCGTGGCCGCCTATGCGAGTTATCAGTTGATCCGCAATGTGCTGGCTGCCTATGCGGAGGGCTGTAGCTTTTGCGTTGTGCACGACGCGCGGCGGCCGGACTTGCGCGAGGCGTGGTTTGAGGTGATGACGGCGGTGAAGTCTGCCGAGTTGCGCGTGCGGTTGAAGGTGCTGACCTGGCAGGAGCTTGCTCCGCTGCTGCCAGAGGCGCTGCAGGAGTTTCTGGACCTCAAATATGGGATTGTGGGGCCGGGCAGAGTGGCTTCGCCGGTGGAAGGAATGGGGGACATCGTATAGGTTCGCGGAACCGGCCCGCTGCAACCTTGTGCCTGCAACTACAATCCGTCGTGCTCCGCTGCCGTGATCCTAAAGCCCAGCGCCAGGGATGTAGTGGTACTCAATTTTGGCGGGACGCTTGATGGGGTCGCCGGTCAGGTCGTGGGTATGCCAAACCACGCTTTCTGCGGCCACCTCAGGGTGTTTACCCAGAAATTCCAAGGCGTAGGTTGAGGCCGTGGGGTCGTCCTTCTGGTCGGCGAATTTCGCTGACTCGATGGCCGCTTTCTGTTTGTCGCCCAGGCGCCGGTAAATGATGGCGAGCGAGTAGTGCGCGGCAAGGTCGTCGGGATCGATAACCTGCAGCCTCTCATACGCATCGCGAGCCTTGGCGTAATCGTGCTGCTGAAAGTAGCTGAAGCCCAGTTCGCGCAGCCCGTCTTTGGAGCGCGGATACGCAGCCAGCATAGCCAGGAAGTCGTCGATGGCATCCTTGACCTGGCCTGCGTTGCGCTCCACCAGGGCGCGGTAGTAGAGGGCGCGGGGATCGCCGGGAAGCAGCGCCAGGGCCTTGGCCAGGTGGGGCTTGGCGTCGTTGTAGCGCTCCCACGAAATCTCCACAATCGCCATGTTGGTGTAGGCGTCGGCGTAGTCGGGGCGCAAGGCAGCCACGCGCTCAAATGCCTCCACGCTGGCTTGGTACTGCTGTGCATCGAGCAAGCCAATGCCATAGTTGTTCCAGCGCATCCACTCCTGATTTTCATTGGGCTCAGGGGGCGCGGACGTATTCTCACCGATCTTAATGGTCTTGGTTTCAGAGGCCATCTCGATGACCGGCTGCGGGTAGTGCTTCTGGTCCATCGCATAGTCGATGAAGTGCTGGTCGAAGCGACGATATTTAACGCTGGCGGTCAGCGACACCGTGCCCGTAGTGTCCTTGGGAAGGCGGAACCGATAACGTACCAGCTGCGACCGGCCAGACTGAATTGTGTTGTTATATGCAAGTACGCGGTTGTGCCAGATCTGGTGCAGGTCGTTGAGCTCGCCCTTGGTGTTGACGAGGCGGCTGGTGAAGGAGTGGGCCGAGGGGTCAAGATTGCCGTCGGGCTGAATGAAGCCGCTTTCGGCCAGGATCTTGCCCGCTCCGTCCTTGACGGTGAAGTCCACCCAGGCCTCATAGAAGTCCCGCTGCTCGGGGATGAAAGAGTGGCCGATGCCCTTGTTCTGAATGACGACATCGGCGACAAGTGTCTCACCGGCAGCGAGCGAAAAGCTGGTGAGACCGAGAGGAGCAACCAGCCCGCGATCATTTGACGTGGCAGGGCTTTCTTTCTCGATGGCGAAAATGTCGACGTTCAAGACGCCTTTGTTATCCGCGCCGTTCTTGAGGAAATCGACGAGTTTGTCAGCCTGCTCGTCGAACCTGTAGTAGGCGGCGTTGAGCGAGTTGCCACCGAGCCAGCGATGGCTCATGAGCAGACCGTCCTTGGCGCCAGGGTCGGATGCACCCGCGGGCAGGGGCTCGGCTTTCATGTGGCAGGTCTGGCATGTGGAAACCGAATCCTTGCGGTAGAAGGGCAGAGGGGACTGCTTGGTAAAGCTGGCGCCCTGCCACTCGTCGTAAAGACTGATCGCGCGAAGCCACTTATAGTCGTCGAGAGAACGCGGAATGGCGGCCTTATGGCAGGCGGCGCAGAACTCGGCGGTCTTGTAGAGAGGCCGCATCACGGCCCTGGAGTGGCGGTCGAGGTGGGCCAGAATCTCGGCGTCGGAGACGGGTCCGGTGATAGGAACGCCGCTCTCATCGACCAGCACTGCGGGGGTACCCATGATGTAGCTGCCCGTTCCGGTGGTGTCAGTGGCCTGGATTGAGTGGCAGGTGGAGCAGGTAATGCCCTCATCCTCAAAGGGACGCTTTTTGGGCATGCCTTGCGAGAGGTCGCCGGAGAGCAAAGCAACGGGGTTGTGGCAGCCCTCGCAATGGCGGGAGTACTGCACGCCCCTCTCGTCGATGAGCATGTTGACGTTTTTCAAGTACCAGGGCTGACGGAAGCTATTGGAGTGAACGGACTGGCGCCACTGGTGATATGCCTCCTGGTGGCAGTGGCCGCAATACTGCGCGGTGTAGAAGCTCCTGGGGCTGAGAAACTGGCCGTTGGAGGAGGTGGCGTTGGAAGGCAGGAACGGCACGTCCTTGCCAAAGGCATAGTTGTAGCGTCCGGCCACGGAGTCATGGAAAGCCGTGGTGGGGCCGCTGATGGGAATGTGAGTTACGTAGTCGGGGAGAGGGTCATTGGGGGAGTCCGCGGCAGCCTTGACCGGTGCTGCGGCAGGCGAGGAGTCACTGTCAGCGCGGACCGCCCAGGTGAGGGTGAGCGGCAGGGCAATGAGCAATGCGGGCAACACCCAGCGGTGCGGCGCAGTTTTGACCATCGATTGCCCATCTCCAGGGAAGATCTGAATCCCATCCGCGCGGCATGCAGGGAAGGCGCGGAACACAGATTACGATAACAGGCCCAATAGATGGGCTGTCTCCATCGAAAGGTGGAGTGAATTGGATCCCTTTCGATACGGTAACGTTAATGGCCCAGGACCGATGGCGGTTGGGGGTGGAATCGGCCGGCCAGGCGCTCTTTGGGCAGGCCTTTTCTTTGCTTTTGCAGCCAACGGTTCATAGGGTGGGATGAATGGCGAGAAAATGTGGGCCGACGGGAGCGGGAAGAGACATCCGCTTAGCCAAAACAGGGCCAGAACTGGTAGGTTGGAGCAGTAGGTTTTGATTTTTATGATGGCCTCAAACCCCTATTTTTCACTGGCTGTTCTATTTTTGGCGGCGCTCGGCTTTGGCCTGGCTCCGCTGGGGCTGGCGTGGCTGTGGGCAAAGCTCTATGCGCCTGCCAAACCCAATCACATCAAGAACGCCATTTATGAGTGTGGGCTGGTGTCGAAAGGCGACGCCTGGATGCAGTTCCGCTCAGCTTACTACCTGTATGCCATCATCTTTCTAATCTTTGATGTGGAGTCGGTGTTTTTGTTGCCGTTCGCGGTGGCGTTTACGGGGTTGGGCGCGGCCGCTTGTGTGGCCATGCTGGTGTTTGTGCTTTTGCTGATCGAGGGACTGGCTTGGGCCTGGGCCAAGGGCGCGCTGACGTGGGCTTAGAAGCAGCTTCTAGCCGTTAGCTTCCAGCTCCTGGCTGTTGGGCATTCAGGGCCGGGATTGCAGATGAGTTGGGTACCGGGCCAAGACGGGCGAATTGGCATAGCAAAGCGAGCGACTGGAAGTTAGAAGCCAAGAGCTAACGGAGCGAGGCGACGATGGTAGATGAGGGATTGAAGATCGAACTGGGTAAACAGGGCGTCTTCGTTACGACCATCGAGGAGCTCTACAACTGGGGACGGCGCAGCTCGATATGGCCCATGCAGTTCGGGTTGGCTTGCTGCGCCATCGAGATGATCGCCACCACCATGGCGCGCTACGACCTGGCGCGATTCGGGGCCGAGGTCTTCCGGCCGTCTCCGCGGCAGGCTGACATGATGATCATCTCCGGCACCGTGACCAAGAAGATGGCGCCGCAGGTGGTGCGGCTTTATAACCAGATGGCCGAGCCGAAATACGTGATCGCGATGGGTGCCTGCGCCATCTCCGGAGGGCCGTTCAAGCAGGGCTACAACGTGCTGAAGGGGATCGACCGCTACATCCCAGTGGATGTGCACATTCCCGGCTGCCCGCCGCGGCCGGAGGCATTGCTCCAGGCATTCATCACACTGCAAAAGAAGATTGACGGGCAGCACTTGACCGGCGAAGGGCGCCCCCGCTTTCTTGATGCCGCGGCGCAGGGCGAGTTTCCGGTACCGGAGCAGGGCGCGCATGACCTGGAGCCTAGTTCGAATAAGGGCGTCTGGCCGCTGCCTGTGGTGATTCGCTGATAAGAACAGCTCACAGCGCACAGTTAACGGTTTTGGGGGATTAGAGATTGAAGACGGTGGAAGAGATCAAGGCGGCGATCGAGGCAGCGGTGCCGGGTGCCAGGGTCACGATCGTGACCAACCCCGGACCATCCGCACAGCACTCGCTGCGGCTTGAGCCGGAGAGCGCGGTCGCGGTGGCGAAGTTCCTCCGTGACGACGCGGGATTGGCTCTGGACTTCCTCTCCAACGTGACCGGAGTTGATTACCTGGACAAGGGGATAACCGAAAAAATTCAAGTGAAGCGTCAAGTCACAAAAGTTGTCGACGGCCTGGAACAGACCGTAGAGGAGACCGCGGAAGAGATACGCAAGCGCGTGGAGCCGGGATATCTCGAGGTTGTCTATCATCTGTTTTCAGTGGCGAAGAAGCACGGGCCCGTGATTCTGCGAATGCGGACAGAGAACCGCACCGACAAGGTGGAGTTGCCGTCGGTGACACCTATCTGGCGGTCGGCGGAGTTCCAGGAGCGTGAAGTTTTCGATCTTTTCGGAGTTGTGTTCAAGGGGCATCCCGACTTGCGGCGAATTTTGATGTGGGATGAGTTCAAGGATCATCCGATGCGGCGGGATTACGTGGACCCGGACGACTACGAATACGAACCCACGGCGCATGACAAGGTGCTGGCCAGAGCACAGGCTCACCAGGCAGGGGAGCAGGCTGAGGCTGCGCAGGGAGGAACTCGACCATGAGCGCTCTTGAGAGTTCCTCAGCCATCAAGACAGAAAAGCTGGAGGGCTGGAATCGTCCGCCGGTGATTGAGCCAGACGGCGAAGGCGAGTTGATGGAAGTGGCCATGGGACCGCATCACCCTTCGACCCATGGCGTCTTCCGGATGGACCTGGCGTTGGACGGGGAGCGCGTAATTCGGTTGAAGCCGGTGTTCGGCTACCTGCACCGCAATCACGAGAAGCTGGGCGAAGGGCAAAGCTACCTGGCTTCGATGCCGTTTACCGACCGGCTGGACTATATCTGTTCGCTGACCAACAACTGGGCCTATGCGCTGGCGGTGGAGAAGCTGATAGGCCAGGCGGTGCCCGAGCGCGCTGAGTATTTGCGCGTGATCCTGGGCGAGCTGACGCGGGTGCAAAATCATGCCTCGTCGATCGGCTTCCTGATCCAGGAGATGGGCGCAAGCGGTACGCCGCTGATGTACGCCTTTCGCGAGCGGGAGAAGATTCTGGACCTGTTCGAGGGGCTGACCGGGTCGCGCATGATGTGCAACTACATGCGCTTCGGAGGCTGCCGCGTAGACGCGTCCGCGGCGTGGCTGGATGCGGTGCGGAAAGTGGTGGCGGGGCTGCCGGGATTCGTGGACGAGTTCGAGCGCTTTCTCACCTCCAACGAGATTCTGATGGCGCGATGCCAGGGAGTGGGCATTCTGCGACCTGAGCTTGCGGTGAACGCGGGTGTGACCGGTCCCATGCTGCGGGCTTCAGGCGTGAACTACGACATTCGCAAGGTAGACCACTACGGCATCTATGACCGGTTCAAGTTTCGTGTGCCGCTGGGCGATCATTGGGACGTGTACGACCGTTATATGATTCGGATTCTTGAGATGCGAGAATCGATCGGGATTGTGGAGCAGGCGCTGAAGGATATCCCGGGTGGGCCGGTGATGGACCAGAAGGCCAAGATTCGCGGCTTGCGGCCCAAGCCGGGCGAGGCGTACGGGCGCATCGAAGCACCCAAAGGCGAATTGGGATTCTACCTGCAATCGGACGGCAGCCCGAACCCATACCGCTACCGCGTGAGGCCGCCGAGCTTGATTAACCTGACGATTCTCGAAGATATGTGTCTGGGGCAGAACGTGGCCGACGTGGTGTTGATTTTTGGAAGCGTGGATATTGTGCTGGGGGAAGTGGATCGGTGAAACAGTGGACAGCTAACAGCTAACAGCTAACAGGTAGAAGCTAGTAGTTGACTTTGGAGGATTTCATTGCTGGGTGAGGGGATACTGAAGGGGCTGGCGGAGACGGCAAAGAACTTTGCCGGCAGCTTTGTCTCGGCGGAGCGGATGACGACGGTGCAGTATCCGGAAGAGCGGATTGCTCCGGTTGAGGCAGCGCGCGTCTTCCCCTTTCTGGTGTATGACGGCGCGGACTGGGAGGCGGGGATGCGCTGCGTGGCCTGCCAGATCTGCGAGAAAGAGTGCCCCCCCAAGTGCATATATATCGAGAAGAGCAAGGATAAAAAGCCGGATGCGCTGGGCAAGCCGCAGTTCTATCCGGCAAAGTTCGACATCGATGTGTCGGTGTGCATGAGCTGCCAGATCTGCGTTGAAGTGTGTCCATTTGAAGCGATCAAGATGGATAACGAGTTTGAGCTAGCCACCGACGACCGCTTTGGGGGGCTGCTGCAGGATCGCAAGCAATTGGCGAAGTCGAACGAGTACTACCACACGATTCATCCCACCGAGGCCGCGGAAGTGGATGCGCGGCTGGCCGCAGAGAAGACCAAGGCCGCAGCCGATGCCGCAGCCAAAGCAGCCAGGCCCCCTGCTCAAGCTGCCACACCTGCGCCCGCCCAAAAACCGGCCGGAGGGGGAGAGTAGGCGATGTTCGAAACGGCGGACCAGATATTCGTTCTGCTGAAGCACTGGCTGGTGGGTCTGCTGCCCATGGCGCTGCAGCCGGTGGCCGGTGTGGTGGTGAGCGTGGCGGCGATCGTGTGTTTCTTCCCGGCGCTGTTTGCGTTGACCACGGTGTTTGAGCGCAAGGGGCTGGGACGCATACAGAATCGAATTGGACCCAACCGCACAGGCCCTTTTGGAATTCTGCAGCCGGTGGCCGACGGCATCAAGTCACTGACCAAGGAAGACATTGTGCCGTTGAGCGCGGACGGAGCGGTTCACTTTCTGGCGCCGTTGGTGCTGGTGGTGACTGTGTTCATGGGATTTGCAGTGCTGCCCATGGGCCGCAACATGGTGTTGGCGGATATGGACGCCGGCTTGTTGTTTTACTTCGCGATTGGGGCGTCGACCGAGCTTTCCGTGTTCATGGCTGGATGGTCGAGCCGCAACAAATACTCGCTGATGGGCGCCATGCGCGCAGTGGCGCAGATGATCAGCTACGAAGTGGCATTGCTGCTTTCAAGCGTGGCAGTGGTGATGATCAGCGGGTCGCTGTCGCTGACCAAGATCGTGGAGGCACAAAATCACTACAGCTACGGGCTGCCGCACTGGTACATTTTTACGCCGTGGGGATTGGCGGGCTTTGTGATGTATGCGATTGCGACCACGGCGGAGACCAACCGCTCGCCATTCGATCTGCCCGAGGGTGAGTCGGAACTGGTGGCCGGCTACCACACTGAATATTCGGGATTCAAATTCGCGCTGTTCTTCCTGGGTGAATACCTGGCGATGTTTTCGATTTCCGGGTTGGGCACAACGCTGTTTCTGGGCGGATGGTCGGCGCCGTTCTCGTTCCTGACCTGGGTGCCGTCGTGGTTCTGGTTCTTCTCAAAGTTGATGATGTCAATCTTTGTCTTTATCTGGTTGCGGGGAACGCTGCCCCGGCTGCGCCAGGACCAACTGATGAACTTTGCGTGGAAGTTTGTGCTGCCGATGTGCCTGTTGAACCTGCTGGTGGCGGGGTTGTGGCGCTTCATGGGCGATGGATGGCTGCGGTGGGTGATTTGTTCGGCGATCCTGGTTGCGGCGTATGTGGGCCTGGGCTGGGAAGAGATGCGCAGGATGCACATTGGGGCACGGAGCTATCGCTATGCGGAGTGATTCTTCCTGGTTTTGGATGAGCGCTCAGGAAATCCGAAGACGCTCAATGGAGCAGAGTTTGCGCGAAAGGAGCGGCGGCCGATGAGCTTTGCGTTTTACCTGATTGCAGCGCTGACAGTGGCTGGCGGCCTTGCGGCGGTGCTGCTGAAGAACACGGTGCACTGCGCGTTGGCGCTGACAGTGGCCTTTGCCGGACTGGCGTTCCTGTTTCTTCAGTTGGACGCGCAGTTCGCGGGGTTTGCGCAGATTCTGGTTTACATTGGCGCGGTGGCCATTTTGGTGGTGTTTGCGATTCTTTTGACGCGGGGTTCTGAAACGCCCAAGGATGGCGGGATCTTCAGCCGGACATGGCTGGCGGGACTGGCAGTGGCTGCTGCGGTGTTTGCGATGCTGGGCTGGGCGGTGTTGCAGAGCGCGCCGGGATTGCCGGGGGCGACGCCTGAGCCAACGGTGACGGTGGGCGATATCGGTGTGGCGCTGATGGGCCGGTACGTGCTGCCGCTGGAGATTGTGGCCCTGCTGCTGACGGCGGCACTGATCGGCGCAGTGATCGTGGCCATGCACGAGAAAGAGGGGGGCAAGTGACGCCGCTGGCGGGATATCTACTGGTGGCCGCGCTGTTGTTCGCCATAGGACTGGCCGGGGCGCTGACGCGGCGCAACGCCATACTTGTACTGATCGGGATTGAGTTGATGCTGAACGCGGCGAATCTGAACTTTATTGCGTTCTGGCGGTATGGGCCGCATCCCGAGGCGCTGACGGGGATGATGTTTGCGATTTTTTCGATAGCCGTGGCGGCAGCCGAAGCCGCGGTGGGACTGGGACTGGTGATTGCCATCCATCGGCACACGCACACGACGGACCTGGACCAGATCAACAGGATGAAGGGGTGAGAAGTTGATGCAAGAGACAATTTCGTTCACTCCGCAGATCGGATCGTCGGCGATTGCACAGGCGCTGTGGCTGATTCCGGCAGTGCCGATTGTCGCTTCTGGAATTGTGGCGGTGTTAAGACAGCCCCGGCGCACGATGGCTGCGACATTGGCGATCGGATCGCTTGCAGTTTCGCTGCTGTTGTCTCTGGCGGCGTTCGGGCATGTGGTGGCGGGCTGGTCGCATGGCATTGCCGTGCGCGAGACGGTCAACTTTACATGGATTCAGTTTGGCACGACGAACGTGGACCTGGGCTGGGTGCTCGACCCGCTGTCAGCGGTGATGCTGGTGATGGTCTCGCTGGTGGGGCTGCTGATCTTCATCTACTCCATCGGCTACATGGAGCACGACGAGAATTTCACGCGCTTCTTCTGCTTTCTATCGCTGTTTGCGGGGGCGATGCTGGGCGTGGTGATCTCGAACAGCCTGCTGCTGCTGTTCATGAACTGGGAGCTGGTGGGACTGACGTCGTACCTGCTGATCGGGTTCTGGTACCAGAAGCCTGCGGCGGCAGCGGCGGCGAAGAAGGCATTCCTGACCACGCGCGTGGGCGATGTCTTTTTCCTGCTGGGCATGGTGTGGCTGTTTGCGCAGACCGGCACGCTGCTTTTCTACAACCACGGCGCGGGTTCGATTGAAACGCTGGCGTTGGGTGGATTGCTGGCGACGCCTTCGGCGCTGGGGCTGACCGCGGCGGGCGCAATCGGGCTGCTGATTTTTGCGGGAGCGGCGGGCAAGAGCGGCCAGTTACCGCTGCATGTGTGGCTGCCGGATGCGATGGAAGGTCCCACGCCGGTGTCGGCGCTGATTCACGCGGCGACGATGGTGGCTGCGGGTGTTTACCTGATCGCGCGGGTGTATCCGCTGATGCAGGCCGGGGCGCTGGCGGGCGGCACCACGACGGCCCTGACCGTGGTGACGTGGGTGGGCGCGTCAACCGCGGTGTTTGCGGCGCTGATCGCGGTGGCGCAGAACGATATCAAGCGCATCCTGGCGTACTCGACGATTTCGCAACTGGGCTACATGATGGCCGGACTCGGCATGGGCGGCGTGGCCGTGGGCATGTTCCACCTGATCACGCATGCGTTTTTCAAGGCGCTCTTGTTCATGGGGGCAGGCTCGGTGATTCACGGCAATCACGAGGAGCAGGATGTGCGGCGCATGGGCGGGCTGTGGAGGCTCATGCCACTGACTTTTCTTACCTATGCCATCGGCATGCTGGCGCTGTGCGGGTTTCCGCTGCTGTTCTCCGGCTTCTGGAGCAAGGACGGCATTCTGGAAGCGGCGCAGCATTGGAGCGTGGCGAAGGGGCCGTTTTACATGCTGGTCTTCGGCGCGCTGCTGACGGCGTTCTACATGACGCGGCAGGTGAGTTACGTCTTCTTTGGCAACAGGCGCGGGCACGAGGCAACTCATGAGAGCCCCGCGGTGATGACGCTGCCACTGGCAGTGCTGGCCTTCTTCGCTATTGTGCTGGGAGCGATCGGGACACCTGCATGGCCGTGGTTTCGGGCATTTCTAGAGGGGCACGCGGCGGGATTCGACATGGCGCGGTTTGGAGAGGTGGGGCTGCTGCAACTGATGGGGACATCGGCCGCGGTGGTTTTTCTTGGGCTTGGATTGGGCTGGTGGATCTATGGGAACCGGACCTCGCAGGCAGAGGAACCGGATGCGCTGGAGCGGGCCGTTCCGCCGGTATGGGCGGCGCTGCGCGACAAGCTCTATGTGGATGATTTGTACGGAGCGACAGTGATTGCGTTTTACGGATGGTGGGCACGGGTTGCGGACTGGCTGGACCGCCGCGTATGGGGCGGGGTGGTAGCCGGAGTGGCGTGGACCTTCAGCGGTTTTGCACGGTTGAATCGCTTTCTCGACACCAACGTGGTGGATGGCAGCTTTGACAAAGGCTGCTAAGAGATGGCGTCGGGCGGAGGACTGCTGGCGCGGGTACAGAGCGGGCGAGTGCAGACCTATCTGAGATTGCTGGCGCTGGCAGTGGTGGTGCTGGCCGCGATTCTGATCTGGAGCAGCAGGGGATGAACGGAATTCCTATATTGACGCTGCTGACTTTGCTGCCTGTGGTAGGGGCGGCGATTGCGCTCTTTTCCGGTAGACATGCGCGGGCCGTGGCTCTGGCGACGACGCTGGCGGGGCTGGCGCTGGCGCTAACGGTGTGGACACAGTTGCCCGGCGATGGCTCGATGGGACTGGTGGAGCGCGCGGCATGGGCGCCGTCGTTGGGGATTGAGTACCACCTGGGCGCCGACGGGCTGGGCGCATTGATGCTGGTGCTGTCGGCTATTGTGACGCTGATGTCGGTAGACGCTGCACACCGGGTGCATCATCAGCCCGGACTGTTTTTTGCGCTGGTGCTGCTGCTGCAGGCGGGGCTGTTCGGATCGTTTACGGCGTTGAATTTCTTTCACTGGTTCCTGTTCTGGGAACTGAGCCTGATTCCCGCGTTTTTCCTCATCAAGATCTGGGGTGGACCGCGGCGCGGACCGGCGGCGACGCAGTTTTTTGTGTACACCATGGCGGGAAGCGTGGCGCTGCTGCTGGCATTTCTGGCCGTGTTTCTTTCTACCGGCAGCATGGACTTTGGGCAGCTGGCAGCATTGGCTGCGACGGGCGGCCTGGAGCAGGCAGTCACGGCACATCTTGGACCAGTGACGATGTGGCTGGCGGTGGGCGTGCTGGCGGGATTTGCAGTGAAGGTGCCGATGGCGCCCTTTCACACATGGCTCCCCGCAGCTTATGCTGAAGCGCCGTCGCCGGTGACGATGTTGCTGACCGGTGCAATGTCGAAGATGGGTGTCTACGGTTTGCTACGGATTGCGTTGCCGCTGTTCGGGCACCAAATTGCGCAGATGCGAACACCTCTACTGGTGCTGGCCGTATTGACGGTGGTGATGGGCGCGTGGGCCGCGGCGGCGCAAAAGGATTTGAAGCGCATCTTCGCTTACTCCTCAGTGAATCATTTGGGCTATTGCCTGCTGGGCATCTTTGCGCTGGCGAAGCCTGCAGTGGACGCGGCAGCACAGGCGAGCCAGGCGGCGGCGCTGAACGGCGTGATTCTGCAGATGTTCAATCACGGCCTGACGGCGGCGACGCTGTTCTGGTTTGTGGCCATGATGCAGGAGCGCACGGGCGGCGAGCGGGGCATCGACCACTTTGGCGGGTTGCGCAAACCGGCCCCGGTGCTCGCGGGGCTGATGGGGATCGCGCTGTTCTCGTCGCTGGGGCTGCCTGGGCTGAATGGATTTGTGGGCGAGTTTCTGATCTTCCGCGGCGTTTTCCCGCTGGCGTGGGTGGCGGCGACGGTGTCGATTTTAGGTTTGCTGGTGACGGCGGCGGTGATTCTGACCGTGATCCAGAAGGTTTTTTCGGGGCCTGTGCCGGAACACTGGGCCAAGTTTCCCGACATGCACGGGCGCGAGCGGCTGGCGCTGGCTCCGGTGATTGGATTGATGCTGGTGTTGGGTCTGGTGCCGCAACTGATTGTGGACACCGTGAACCCGACGGTGGTGAACCTGCTGGCGCACTGGAGATTTTGAATGCTCGCTTGGACGATATATCTCTCGTTTGCCGGAGCGCTTGTCGAGGCGCTGCTGCCCAAGGGCAAGGCTACGCTGGCACGGTGGCTGGCGCTGACCGTGGCCGTGGCGGGGCTGGCGCTGGCGGCGGCGGGGTTTGCGGCAGGCATGGGACACGGGCGGGTGACGATTGTCGATGCCGCGTGGGTGCCGTCGATGGGGATTCACTTCCTGCTCGCGGCAGACGGCATCAGCCTGGTGCTGGTGTTGCTGACGGGCCTGGCAGCGGTGGCCGGCGTGCTGTTCAGTTGGAACGTGGAGATGCGCACCAACGAATTCTTCGCGTTCTACCTGGCGCTGATTGGCGGCGTCTACGGAGTCTTCCTCAGCTTCGACTTGTTCCTGCTCTTTGTGTTTTACGAAATCGCCATCGTGCCGAAGTATTTTCTGATTGCAATCTGGGGCTCGACACGGCGCGAGTACGGAGCGATGAAGCTGGCGCTCTACTCGTTTGTCGGTTCGGCGATGGTGCTGATTGGATTGTTGGCGGCTTACGCCACCTCAGGAAGCCACTCAACGGGCCTGGTTGCGCTGGCACACGCTGGGCTGCCGGTGAGTTTTCAAATGTGGGCTTTCCCGCTGGTCTTTACAGGGTTTGCAATTCTGGCCGGCATGTGGCCTTTTCACACGTGGGCGCCGACAGGCCACGTGGCTGCGCCGACTGCGGCATCGATGCTGCTGGCCGGCGTGGTGATGAAGCTGGGCGCTTACGGCTGCCTGAGGGTAGCGATTTCGTTGTTCCCTCGTGGGCTTGATCCGTGGGGATTCTCGTTCGCCGGCATCGGCTCGTGGCGCGACGTGTTTGCGGTGCTGGCGGTAGTGGGCATTGTGTATGGCGCGCTGGTGGCGCTGGCGCAGACCGACTTCAAATTTGTGATCGGCTACTCCAGCGTGAGCCACATGGGGTTTGTGCTGCTGGGGCTGGTGACGCTGAACCAGATTGGCGTGACAGGCGCGGTGCTGCAGATGTTTTCGCACGGCGTGATTGCGGGACTGTTGTTCGCCATTGTAGGGCGCATCGTGTATGACCGCACCCATACGCGGCAATTGGCGGAACTGGAAGCAATGCATTTATCGAAGCGCCTGCCGTTTGCGGCGTGGGCGTTTGTGATTGCGGGCATGGCGTCGATGGGACTGCCGGGATTCTCAGGGTTTGTGGCCGAGTTGCAGGTGCTGGTAGGCGCGTGGATTGCGCGGCCCTGGTGGACGATGGCGGCGGGAGTGGGCATTGTGGTGGGAGTGGCCTATACGTGGCGCGCACTGCAGAAGGCATTCTTCAGCGATGCGCTGCCCAGCCCCCATGTGCTGGAGTATGAGCAGGGACACGGGTTCGCTCCGATTACCTGGCCGGAGATTGCCGGCGTGTCGCTGCTGGTGATGGCGAGCCTGGTGGTGGGACTCTACCCGAAGATTCTGCTGGATGCGATTGAGCCGGCGGTGAAGGTGCTGCTCGCGGGAGGGGGACAATGAACTACGCCGATCTCTTCCGCATGACATTGCCGGAGACGGTGCTGGAGTTGGCGGCGCTGATTGTGCTGGTCGTGGACCTTGGTTTTCTGCGCAAGGCCGCATTGCAGGTGCGCGTGGCTACGGCGGCGCTGCTGGGCGTGTGTGGATGCGGTGTGGCGCTTTTTGCGTTGCTGCTGCAAATGCCGGGCGGTCTCACTGCCCCGGGCGGCGACCTGCTGCTCACGGCAGATGGAAGTTCGGCGGTAGCGCAGACCGGGATACTGGCGCTGACGGTGCTGACGCTGCTGCTGCTGATCGACACGGACTTCACGCGGCACGTGGGCGAGTATGTGGCCGTGGTGCTGATGTCGGCCACGGGTGGATTGCTGATTGCCGCGGCGCAGGACCTGCTGGTAATTTTTGTGGGGCTGGAACTGCTGAGCCTGGGGCTCTACATCCTGACAGCGTTTGCAAAGAGTTCGGGCAAGAGCGCTGAGGCCGCGCTGAAGTACTACTTATTCGGCGGCATGTCAGCGGCGTTTCTCTTGTTTGGGTTCAGTTATCTCTACGGAATTTCAGGATCGACAAACCTGCATCGCATTATGCTGGCGGCGTATGGGTGGAACGCCTACCACACGTCGACCTTGCTCCATGTGGCCCTGGTGATGATTGCGGCGGGGCTGGGCTTCAAGGTTGCGGCGGTGCCGTTTCATCTGTGGGCGCCGGATACTTATGAAGGCGCGCCCGCGCCCTCGGCGGCGTTCATCGCATCGGTGTCGAAGCTGGCCAGCTTTGCGCTGCTGATCGCAATTGGCACGGCGGCGCTGCATGTGTTCGATGACCACAACAACGTGGCGAGAGTGTCGATTGGGATACTGAGCGGCTCGGAGCCGGTCTACCTCGGTTTTGCGCGTTCATGGTCTTTGATTCTGACGGTGCTGGCCGCAGCTTCAATGGTGTTGGGGAATCTGGCCGCGCTGGCGCAGACGAGCGTGCGCAGGCTGCTGGCTTATTCGGCAATCGCGCATGGGGGCTATATTCTGCTGGGGCTGGCGTACTTCTCTTACACATCGCGCAGCGCAGAAGCGGTTCTCTACTACACCTTGAGCTATGGGCTGACAACCATCGGTGCGTTTGGCGTGGTCGGCGAGGTGGAGCGAGCTACGGGGAGCGATCGGCTGGATGCGTTTCTGGGGCTGCACAAGCGTAGTCCGCTGCTGGCGGCGGCGCTGCTGGTGCTGTTTCTGTCGCTGGCGGGGATTCCTCCGCTGGTGGGATTCTGGGCCAAGTTCAATTTGTTTGCCGCAGTGCTGGGAGTTTCGACGGGAGCGGTTCCGTTGGCGCTGGTGGCGCTGGCAGTGGCGATGAGCGCGGTGTCGCTCTACTACTATTTACAGGTGCTGAAGCGCGCTTATGTGATGCCGGCGGTGAATGAGACGCCGATTGCGGTGCACCCGGTGACACTGGGGGTGTTGCTGGTGATTGCGGCGATGGTGGTGGCGCTGGGGTGCCTGCCGGCGCTGCTGCAGGGATGGATCGCGGGATTCTATCCGGTGGGGTAGGACGCCTCTTGAGTTTTGAACAGGGTCGCCGTTCGATGCACTTCTTCGACGCAGGCCTGTCGCATGGGACACCGACTCTGGTTTCGCCGTAACGCTGGTCAAGAACGCCTCACTTTCTTGTCGAACTTGCCAGAAACCACCCTCAAAAGCAACGAAAAGTGCCATTTTTCTGGGGCTTCTGTTTACCATTATGATAATGGGCCCGATGACAGGCACATTCGCCATGTTTCTGATTCAACGTGCCTTATCTCTTCGACCGGGCTTGCGGTGCCCCCGGAATTTGCCCATTTCGAGGGGGAGGGGGGTGGGGGTCGTGCTTTGGTACGGGCCGGGAACATGCCTGCGAGATTGAAACGGATCGATAACGTGGAGGTTCGCCATGCCTAGATTGTGCGCCTGCGAGGCTTAATTCTCGGCAAAAGCTCGGCGAGCTGAAGGGGATTCGTGGCTCGGCCTGAGCGCGATGGCAGCTCGGCCGAAAAGCCCGTGGAGCAGGAGGTTCGTGCTCTCCCACCCTTGAATTACAGGACGATTCAAGGATGGGGTGTCCATTTCTGTGGCGAGTTGAGAGCGGATGGTTGGGGGTTGTGCTTTCCCATGTTTCAAAAACGAAACATGGGGCATCCGGCGCGTCGGCGCGATAGAATAGTTCCTTCGTTCTTCGGCAGTTGGGCTCACACACCTTGGATGACCAAAGCAATGCTGGCATTGTGACGAAGAAGAAGCCACGCGCAGCGAGGCTGGTGGGTTGGTTTGCGTCCTCATTTGACTGGATCCTGAAGCGCGGCTGGATTGAAGTGGAAGCGGAAGTGCAGGAATGTATAACGCCCGCCGCAAAATCTCTGATTGATTCCGCTTACTATGACGGGTCCGAGCTACTTGCCGGTGAGAATCTGGTAACTTTTATCTACTCCGTCGAGGGCAAGACATACACGGGAATCCTGAGTTCCAGGGATGAAGTTCAAAAAGGTGACAAGTTCCCAATCAAATGCAATCCCCGCAATCCGGAGGAGAATAACTCAATCGACTCCCAGTCCAATTGGACGGTCGAGTATACAGCGGTCCTTGCTGTATTCCTGATTGCGCTATTCGTAGGCTTTTTCGTGTTGAATTTTCTCCTGCATCTATGAGCAGGGCGTAGAGGGAGATTTTCAGTTGACAAATACAGGGCCCGGTTCTCATTGCGAGAGCCGGGCTGTTGTGTTGAGTGCAGCGGAAATTAGCCGCGGAGGAAGTCTTTGACTTTCTGGATGGTGACGTCGCGGGCAATGTCGGAGATGGCGTTGGTGAGGGGAATCTGCTTGGGGCAGGCCTCGACGCAGTTTTGCGCAAAGCCGCACTCCTGAACGCCACCGTCGCCGGCCAGAGCACGCAGGCGGTCTTCCTTGAAGACGTTGCCGGTGGGGTGGTTGTTGAAGAGCTTGACCTGGGCGATGGTGGCGGCGCCGACGAAGTTGGTGCCTTCGTTGAACTGGGGACAGACTTCCATGCAGCAGGTGCAGGAGATGCAGTTGGAGAGCGGGTAATTGGCTTCCTGCTGCTGGGGGTAGACGCGGGGGCCGGAGCCGAGATCGTAGGTGCCGTCCACGGGGACCCAAGCTTTGACGCGCATCAGGTTCTCGAAAAGGACGGAGCGGTCGACCTGGAGGTCGCGGACGAGGGGAAACTTGGAGAGCGGCTCGACGCGGATGGGCTGCTCGAGGTTGTCGACGAGCGCGGAGCAGGCCATCTTGGCCTTGCCGTTGATGCGCATGGCGCAGGAGCCGCAGATCTCCTCAAGGCAGTTGGAATCGTAGGTGATGGGGGTGGTGGGGCGGCCGTCGGCGGTGACGGGGTTGGCCGCGATCTCCATCATGGCGGAGACGACGTTCATGCCGGGACGCCATTCGAGCTCAAAGTTCTCCCAGTAGGCGGGAGCATCGGGGCTGGCCTGGCGCTTGATTTCAAATCGGACGGTCTTGGTTGCCATGATTCCTTTCGCCGGATTCCCAGGTCCCAAAAGCGGGATCTGGGGCACCCATTTTCCGAGACTATTTCGTTGCGTCGTAGCGGCGCGGGCGCGGCTTGATGAATTGCGTGTCGACTTCTTCGAACTCAAAGCGCGGGCCGGCGATGTCTCCGGTGAAGCTGGCCTTGGTGGTCTTGAGGAACTTCTCGTCGATGCGGTCGGGGAATTCAGGCTTGTAGTGCGCGCCGCGAGACTCGTCGCGCAACAGCGCTCCCTGCACCACGGTGCGAGAGAGTTCCAACATGTTTTTCAACTGGCGGGCAAAGGCGAAGCTGGTGTTGGCCCACTGGCTCTTGTCGCTGAGGTTTACATTCTTGTAGCGGTCGAGGAGCTCGACGATTTTTTCGTCGGCCTGCTTGAGGCCCTTGTTGTAGCGGATGACGGTGGCGTGCTTGGTCATGGATTCGCCCAACTCACGCCATAGCTTGAAGGGATTTTCAGTGCCGCTGGAAGAGAGCAACTGCTGATTGAGTTCCGCCTGGCGGGCTAACTCTGCAGCGTGGCCGCCGTCGCCTTCCGGAGCGGGCAGGTTCTTGGCATACAACAGTGCGTTGGGGCCGGAGCGGAAGCCGCCGAAGATGCAACTGACCAGGGAATTCGCGCCGAGGCGATTGGCGCCGTGGTACTGGTACTCACACTCGCCGGCGGCAAAGATGCCGGGAATGCTGGTCATCTGATCGAAGTCGACCCACAGGCCCCCCATGGTGTAGTGCATGCCGGGGAAGATCTTCATGGGCACGTCGCGGGGATCATCGCCGACGAACTTCTCGTAGATTTCGAGGATGCCTTCGAGCTTGCGGTTGAGGGTGGCGCGATCGATGTGGGTGAGATCGAGGTAGACCATCGGCTGGCCATCGATGCCCAGACCTTCTTCGTAGACCACCTTGTGGATGGCGCGGGTGGCCACGTCGCGAGGGACAAGGTTGCCGTACTTGGGATACCACTCCTCGAGGAAGTAGAAGCGCTCGGCCTCGGAAATTTGCTTGATGGGGCGCGGGTCGCTGGGCTTGCGGGGCACCCAGACACGACCGCCCTCGCCGCGTGCGGACTCGGACATGAGGCGCAACTTGTCTTCGCCGGGAATGGCGGTGGGGTGGACCTGGACGAATTCGCCGTTGGCGTAGTAGGCGCCCTGCTGGAAGATGGCCGACTGCGCGGAGCCGGTGCAGACGACGGAGTTGGTGCTCTTGCCGAAGATGGCGCCGATGCCGCCGGTGGCCAGGATGATGGCGTCGGCAGGGAAGGCGCGCAGCTCCATGGTGCGCAGGTTGAGGGCGGTAATGCCGCGGGAAATTCCTTTGGAGTCGAGGATGGCGGAGAGGAACTCCCAGCCTTCGTACTTCGTGACTTTGCCGTCGGCCTCGTAGCGGCGAACCTGCTCGTCGAGAGCGTAGAGCAATTGCTGGCCGGTGGTGGCTCCGGCGAAGGCGGTGCGGTTATAGAGGGTGCCGCCGAAGCGGCGGAAGTCGAGCAGGCCCTCGGGGGTGCGGTTGAAGGGCACGCCCATGCGGTCGAGCAGGTCGATGATGCCAGGCGCGGCCTCGCACATGGCTTTCACCGGCGTCTGGTTGGCGAGGAAGTCGCCGCCATAAATGGTGTCGTCGAAGTGCTTATCGGTGGTGTCGCCCTCGCCTTTCAGGTTCTTGGCAGCGTTGATGCCACCCTGGGCGCAGACGGAATGCGAGCGCTTGACGGGGACGATGGAGAAGAGGTCGACAGTGCCGCCAGCCTCAGCGATTTTGATGACTGCCGCGAGTCCGGCGAGTCCGCCGCCAACCACGATGATTCTGGGTGCTGCCATGGTCTTCCTTTGCAGTGAACAGTGAACAGTGGGCCGCTGCCGAAGCGTTCAGACGGATAGCCCGGGTTGGTGTGTCGTTGGTAGCGTCAGGGAGAGAGGCACAATGTCAGGCGTGTTTTTGTAGTTGGGGCCGACGAAGGCCCAGATGCTGGCCATGCCCATGACGGCGATCAGGATGCCGAAGACGGCGCACGCGTAGCCGAAGCGCTTGCGGGCGGTTTCGCCGGGAGTGATGCCCCACTTGGCGGCGAAGAGCCAGATGCCGTAAGAGAAATGCCAGCAGATGGCGATCATGGCGATGATGTAGACGGCGAGCATCCAGGGATTAGCCAGCTCGTGCTGCACCTTGGCGAAGGCGGCGCCGGGATTCTCAGGCAGGCTGATGCCCATGAAGCGCTGGCGGAGAACGTGCTGTCCGATGTAAAGGATGGCGATGAGGCCGGTGTAGCGCTGGGCGGTGTACATCCAATTGCCGGCCCAGGGGTAGTACACAATGTTGGACTTGCCGCGCAGCCAGATATAGACGCCATAGAGGCCGTGATAAAGGATGGGCAGGAAGATGAAAGTCCACTCCAGCACGCGCACGAGGGGCAGGCTGTTGAGGAATTTAACCTGGGCTCCGTAGGCAGCGGGGCCTTTGAGCGCCTCGAAGTTGGACAGCAAGTGCTCTAAAAGGAAGGCGCCGATGGGGACGATGCCCAGCAGCGAGTGCAGCTTGCGCAGGAGGAAAGTATATCCCTGGCCAGCGCGCAGCGGCTGCACGCCCGGGCGCAGCGTGGGCGCGGAAGGATGTTGGGCAGTTGCCATGCGGGTCTTGGCTCCTCAAAAGCTGTGGATCGAGGCGTTTCTCGTGAGGTGGAGAGAAAATTGCGTCTGGTTCCAAGTGCATTATTCGATTCCGCAATGAGGACCGTCAAGGGCGCGGGGGGCAGATTTGCGACGAGGTCAATATTCGTTGAACCATCAGGGTTTTAGCATGTGCAGAAGGGCCGCAAAGGCGCGTCCGCGATGGCTGAGCGAGTATTTGGTTTCAAGGTCGAGTTCGGCCATGGTGCGGTCGAGTTCGGGCAGGAAGAAGAGGGGATCGTAACCGAAGCCTCCAGTGCCACGGGGGCCGTCGAGAATGAGACCTTCGACCGCGCCTTCGGCGGTGTGCACAGGCTGGCCGTCGCGCGCGGTTACCAGCACGCAGCGGTAGCGCGCGGTGCGCCGGGCTGCGGGCACAGCGGCCAGCCGCTGCAGCAGTACCATATTGTTCCAGACGTCGGTGTTGTCGTTGGCGTCGGGAGAGTCAACCAGGCCGGCGTCGGCGGCAAAGCGGGCAGAGCGCACGCCGGGGGCGCCGGAGAGCGCGTCGACCTCGAGGCCGGAGTCGTCGGCCAGGACCAACTCGCCGGAGGCGAAGCGGGAATAATAGACGGCCTTGAGAGTGGCATTGGCGGCGAAGGTGGCACCGTTTTCGTCGGGGGCGGGAATCTTGGAGAGTTTTGGGAGCGGTTCGATGCTCAGCGAGGATGCAGCCGCGGCGGTGCGGAAGTCACGCAACTTGCCCTGACTGGTGGTGGCAATAAAGAGGCGGAAGGCCATGGGGAGAGTTTACCGGCTGGAGACCGAAGCGGCCTCTGGAACGGATAAGACGCGGGGTTGTGGCCTTTGACAAGGGCATGGGTAGGTGCTTAAGGTTCTTCCGTCTGGAAATTATTTCATTTGAGGAAATCCAAGGGAATTTCACGACTCTTTTCAGGGTTGGTGGAGGGCTGCGATGAGGACCGAAAGCGCGATTCGGGGCGGGATTCTGGGGATGATTTTAGTAGCAGGGATTCCGATGATGCTGGCGGGGCAGGCGGCGGCTGTGGCTAGCGGAAAAGAAGCGGCAAAGACGACTGTGGAGGCTACTTCGACGGCCGGCGGTGCGGCAGCGGCGAACAGCCTGGAGCAGGCGTTCAAGCAGCCGCCCGACAGCGCCAAGCCACGCGTGTGGTGGCACTGGATGAGCGGCAACGTGACCGAGCCGGGCATCACGGCGGATCTTGAATGGATGCACCGGGTGGGCATCGGCGGGATGCAGATGTTCGACGGCGATATGGGAGCGCCGCTGTTTGTGGACAAGCCGGTGATTTGGATGTCGCCGGAGTGGAAGTCGGCCTGGCGGCATGCCGCGGCTGAGGCGGACCGCTTGCATCTGGAGATGGCGATGGCCGCGTCGGGCGGCTGGAGTGAGACGGCCGGTCCCTGGGTGAAGCCGGAACAGGGAATGAAGAAGTATGTGTGGAGCGAGACAACAGTGCAAGGGCCGGAACACTTTAACGGGACATTGAACAAGCCTCCGGCCACCGTGGGGAAGTTTCAGGACCTGGCGCCTGCGCCTCCGCGGGAGCAGCACCCGGATTTGACCCTGGTAGGCGCGAAGCCGCAGCCGCCCATCGCCAAGCAACCGCCGACACCGCCGCTGTATGAGGATGCGGCCGTGGTGGCGTTTCCGGCTCCGGAAGAGGAAGCGGTGAGCAGCGCGCAGAAGCCGGAGATCACTTGCAGCTGCGGCGAGATCGACGGAGCAGTGTTGCAGGATGGATCGTTTGCCAAGGCAGTGGCGATTCCTTACTCAAATGAAGACCGGACGGCGTGGGTGGAGTTTGCGTACGCGCAGCCGCAGCCGGTGCAGGCAATCGTATTTGGAGGAGCGTCGGGAGTGCAGTTTGGCGGACCGCCGATTCCGACGGGCAGGATTGAGGCCAGCGACGATGGCGAGCAATGGCGGACCCTGGTGGAGATGCCCGGCGCACGCGGGCCAGGCTCAGTGAACTTTGCGGTGCGGACTTATTCTGTGGCGCCGGTGAAGGCGCGCTATTATCGGCTATTTTTCAAAGCGCCGGCCCCAATTCCGGGCATGCCGGTGCCGGCAGGAGCGAACGCGAATCCGATGGTGCGGCTGACAGAGGTGGAGTTCCTGGCCAGCCCGCGGGTGCAGCGCTGGGAAGATAAGGCGAGCTTCGGCATTTACACGCCGAACAGCGATGCGGCGGGTGCCGAGGTACAGCCGGGAGAGGCAATCGATCCGGCGAAGGTGATTGATCTGACAGGGAAGATGCGGCCGGATGGGACGCTGGACTGGGACGCTCCGGCTGGCAAATGGATCGTGATGCGGCTGGGATACGGGTTGACGGGCGAGGTGAATCACCCGGCTACGCCCGCAGCCACAGGCCTGGAAGTAGACAAGCTGAGCAAGAAGGATGTGCAGGCGTACGTGGAGGAGTATGTGAAGATGATCTCCGAGACCGCCGGGCCGTACTTCGGCAAGAGCTTCCGGTATTTCCTGATGGATAGCTGGGAGGCGGGGCAGGAGAACTGGACCGAGGAGATGATGCAGGAGTTCCAGCATCGTCGAGGGTACGCCATGGCCAAGTATCTGCCGGTGCTGACGGGAAGAATTGTGGGCAGCCGGGCGGAGTCGGAGGCGTTTTTGTGGGATATTCGTCGCACCCAGGCTGACATGCTGGCGGAAAACCATTACGGCGTGGCGAGAAAATACTTTGAGAAGTTCGGCGTGGGCTTGTATGCAGAAGCCATGGGAATCGGGATGCCGACGACTGGCGACGGACTGCTGAACAAGGCCAATGTGACTGTCCCGATGGGTGAGTTCTGGCCGCCGCTGCCGGGGCAGAAGGGAATGCCGGCTTACGAGGCCGATACACGCGAGGCATCTTCGGCGGCGCACATCTATGGCAAGCCGATCTCGGCAACGGAGTCCTTTACCACGCGGCCAAACCTGGTGGCATGGGGCCAAACGCCTTTCTATTTAAAGTCGCTGGCTGACGAGACCTTTGCGCGGGGCATCAACCGCATCATTTTTCATACCAGCGACCAGCAGCCGTTTGTGGACAATGCGCATAAGCCGGGTATGACGCTGGGCTATTTTGGCCAGCACTACAGCCGCAACATTACATGGGCAGAGCAGGCAATTGCGTGGAACACGTACCTGGCGCGCTGCTCCTATTTGCTGCAGCAGGGGAAGCCGGTGAGCGACGTGGCGTATTTCTACGGAGAAGACGCGCCGTCCACGGTTCCATTCTGGAAAAAGATCGATCCGGCTCAACCTGTACACCACGACTTCGACTATGTGAATGCGGATGTGCTGCTGCATGGTACGACGGCCACGCCGGGTCATTTGAGCCTGGCCAGCGGGATCAGCTATCGCCTGCTGGTTCTGCCCAACGACCAGAAACTGATTTCCGTGCCGCTGCTGCGCCGCATTCATGCGCTGGTGCAACAAGGCGCGGTGTTGCTGGGACCGAAGCCTGAGGGTTCGCCCAGCCTCGGCGACGGCAAAGACGGCCAAGCGGAAGTGAGCAAGCTGGCTGACGATCTATGGGGCCAGGGAGACGCTGCCGCGAGCGGACACGCTTTTGGAAAGGGCAAGGTCTACGCAGGAAAGACGATTGAAGAAGTGCTGGCTACCGAGGGCACGTTACCGGACTTTACATGGAGCGATCCGGAGAATGTGGGCCCGGACACTACTTATCCATTGCCCGTGGGCGACTCCGACGAGGATTTGCTCTTTATTCATCGTCACGACGCGGAGCGGGAGATTTACTTTGCCGCTACCACAAAGCATCACAGCTTTGACGTGAAGGCAAGCTTCAGGGTGACGGGAAAGACGCCGAGGTTGTGGCATCCGGAGAGCGGGACAACCGAGCCGGTGAGCTACACCACGGAACATGGGCAGACGGTGGTGCCGCTGCACTTCGATGCGCAGGGCTCGGTGTTTGTGGTCTTCGAAGGGGCCGGGGCAGGATCAAAGACGGTTCCGGCAAGAGCGAAGACAGAGCTGGCGGGTGTGGACGGAGCGTGGAAGGTGACCTTCCCAGCCGATCTGGGCGCGCCGGCGGAAGCGGAGTTCCCGACCCTGGCTTCGTGGACCGAAAACAGCGACACGGGCGTGAAGTATTTCTCCGGGACGGCGACCTATCACAAGCAGATCGATGCGTCGAAGGAGTGGTTCAAGCCCGGCGCGCGCATGATGCTGGACCTGGGCACGGTAAAGGAGATTGCCGAGGTTGAAGTGAACGGCAAGCCGGTAGGCGGAATCCAGTGGAAGCCGCCATTTGTTGTGGATGTGACAGGAGCGCTGAAACCGGGCGCGAACGAGATCAGCGTGAAGGTCACCAATTTGTGGCCGAATCGGATGATTGGGGATTTGCAACCGGGAGTGACAAAGACATACACGTGGACTGACTTCAAACCGTTCAAGGCGGATTCGCCTCTGATTGAGTCGGGACTGCTGGGGCCGGTGAAGGTCTGGCGGAGCGAGGCTGGTTCACAAAGTAAGTGACGCCAGTGTCTACACGAACTTTGTAGACTTATTTGCAGCGTGCGGGGTAGCGTTGGCCGAGGCGAATGCTACCCTGCCGCGCTGTCTAAGGGATGTGCCGATCACGAGATTTTTGCGGATCGGACTATGGGCCAAGTTTCATTCAAGATGCACTGAAGGAGAACAGAAAGATATGCGCTTGATCGCGTGCGGACTGTTGTGGGGCGCGGCGGTACTGCCGTTGATGGCGGCGCCTGCCGGGTTGGCCGTGGGGCCAGTGGAATTGCGCGTGGACAATTTGAAGACCCCGCTAGGTATTGACGACCAGGCGCCTCTGTTCTCATGGCAGGTGCAGGACACGGCGCGCGGGGCGCGGCAGACAGCCTACCAAGTGCAGGTGGCGTCGAGTGCGGAGCTGCTGCGGCAAGGCAAGGCCGACGTGTGGGACAGCGGGCGGGTGGAGAGCGGACAGGCAGTGAACGTGCGCTATGCGGGGCCTGCGGTTGTGGCGAGTATGCGCTACTTCTGGCGGGTGAAGGTGTGGGGCGCGGCGGGCAAGGCGTATGCCGACAGCGAGGTGAACTGGTGGGAGACGGGGCTGCTGGCGCAAGATGCGTGGCGCGCACAATGGATCGGCTACGAGACGCCCGAGGAAGCCGCGGTGCGGAAGGCGGGGGCGATCTGGATAGCGAACCCGGACGCAAAAGCTCTGGACGCAGAGAAGAAGGACGAGCAGCACTATGCCTACCGCGCGACAGCGACGCTGGAAAAGCCGGTGCGCAGTGCGACGCTGTATGCGGCCGCGGAGGACACCGTTTCAGCGTGGGTGAATGGGACGCAGGTGTTGAAGGCAGACCCGCTGCCGGCGTGGAAGCAGATGCCTTGGAAGAAGTATGTAAAGGCGGACGTGACGGGGAGTCTGACCGAAGGCGACAACCTGATCGCTATTGAAGATGTGCACTACATGGTCAATCCCAACGGAATGGCCATGCGCGATGCTCCGCCGCTGAATGCAACGCTGTATGTGGAATACAAAGACGGAACCACGGCAACATTTGCCAGCGGAACGGACTGGCTTACGGCGATTCATCCCGCGAATGGCTGGATCGACAAGGGCTTCAACGACATGGATTTCAAGACGGCGGTGGCATGGGTGCAGTCGGCGGACTCGGAGGACGATCCGCTGGGGCGCCCGTGGATTCCAGACTCGGTGAAGTCGCTGCGGCGCACGTTCGACGTGAGCGCGCCGTTGAAGTCGGCACGGCTCTACGCGACGGCGCTGGGTGCGTACGAGATGTTCCTGAACGGCAAGCGAGTGAGCGACGACGTGATGGCGCCGGGGTGGACGGACTATCGCGAACGGTTGAAATACCAGGTCTACGACGTGACGACGCAGTTGACGCAGGGAGCAAATGCGATTGCGGCGCTGCTGGCGCCGGGGTGGTACTCGACTCCGCTGGAGTGGTTCCAACAGCCCAATAACTATGGAGAGGCACCACCGGCGCTGCGGGCCCAGTTGCGCATTGAGCACGCGGACGGCAGCGTGGAGTGGGTGACGACGGACGCGAACTGGAAGGCGGACACGGCCTACATTCTGCATGCGGAAATCTACGACGGCGAGAGCCAGGACGCGCGGCGGAAGCAATCGGGCTGGGACACGGCAGGGTTTGCCGCGGATGGCTGGAAGAATGTGACGACGCTGGAGCCCAAGCCAATCAAGATCGACGCGCAGGACTATGCCTCGATTCGCGTGGAGCGGACAGTGGCGGCGGTGTCAGTGAGCGAGCCGAAGCCGGGCGTGTATGTGTATGACTTTGGGCAGAACCTGGCAGGCGTGGAGAGGCTGCGCGTGCAGGGACCGGCGGGTACGGATGTGCGGCTTCGGTTTGCGGAAATCCTGAACGATGACGGCACACTCTATACCGACAACCTGCGCACGGCCAAGGCGACGGATCACTTTATCCTCAGCGGCAAGGGTGTGGAGGAGTTCACGCCGCAGTTCACCTTCCATGGATTCAGATATGCGGAGGTGACCGGACTGCCAAATGCGCCGGGCAAGGACGCTTTGACCGCGCTGGTGATCCATACGGACGCACCGTTTGCCGCGCAACTGAAGACCGGCAGCACGATGATCAACAAGCTGTGGAGCAATATTGTATGGGGCCAGCGCTCGAATTTTGTGGGTGTGCCAACGGACTGTCCGCAGCGCGATGAGCGGCTGGGATGGACAGCCGATGCGCAGGTGTTCTGGCGCACGGCCACGTACAACATGGACCTGGCGGCGTTTACGCGGAAGTACGCAGGAGACTTGCGCGGATCGCAGGCGGGCACGCCGTACTACGGCATCTTCACGCCGGGCACGGTAACGAGTGCTTCGGGCTCGGGCGCAGGATGGAGCGATGCGGGGGTGATTATTCCGTGGACCTCGTGGCTGCAGACCGGCGACACGAGCGTGATCGAACAAAACTGGGACGCGATGGAGAAGTATTTGAACGCCATCGATGCCGCCAACCCCGATGGACTATGGATGCACGAGGCCGGAGGTCACTTTGGAGACTGGCTATCGCCTGAGGGAAAGACCGATTACTGGCTGATCTCGACGGCCTACTGGGCATACGACGTGTCGTTGATGCGGCAGATGGCGCATGTAACGGGGCGCACGGAGGACGAGGCGAAATACGCGCGGCAGTTCGAGAAGATTCGCGCGGCGTTTGAAAAGAAATTTGTCCATGAGGACGGATTTGTGGCCGGAGCGGACAACACTCCTTCGACGTTTGGACAAATCAACAATCCCGACGCCAAGAGCAAGGGGGGCGACACACAGACGGGTTACGTGCTGGCGCTACACATGAACCTGGTACCGGAGAATCTGCGCGGAGCCGTGGCACAAAGGCTGGCGGACAAGATCGAGGCCAACCACGGACTGCTGGCAACGGGCTTCCTGGGGACGCCCTACCTGCTGGAGGAATTGACCAAGAGCGGGTATGAGAAGCTGGCCTACAAACTGCTGCTGAACACGGCTTATCCATCGTGGGGGTACCTGGTGGAGCACGGCGCAACAACGACGTGGGAGCGGTGGAATGGCGATCAGATGAAAAACGATCCCAGCATGAACTCCTATAACCACTATGCTTACGGTGCGGTGGCCGATTGGATTTATCGCTATGCGGCGGGCGTGGACGCGACGGCGCTGGATGCGGGCTTCCACACCGTGGTGCTGCAGCCGGTCTTCGATGCGCGCCTGGGCAGCGTGGAGTTCAGCTATCCATCGACGTACGGCGTGATTCGCTCAGACTGGACGGTGAGGGGAACTAACGCGGTGTGGCATGTAACAATTCCAGCGAATACGACGGGGTGGCTGGGGTTGCATGGGAAAGATACCGCGCGCTACAAACTGGAGGGCGTGCCGCTGGCGGATAGTAAGCTGGCGAAGGCGACCACTCGCGGGGATGAAAGCGGTTTTGAATTGGCAGCGGGAAGTTATAGCTTCAGCGTGAGCCTGGAATAGGAATACGCGGGCGGACAGATCGAGAAAGATAGGAGAGTGAATCATCGTGGGTGCGAATCCGATATTGGGAGTATTTCTGAGCTGGATGGGTGGCCTGGCATCGGCCAGCTTCTACGTCCCGTTCCGCAAAGTGCGCGGCTGGTCCTGGGAGACTTTCTGGCTGGCTGGCGGTGTGATGAGCTGGATCATCGCGCCGTGGTTTTTTGCAGGTGCGCTGACCAAGGACCTGGTGAGCGTGCTGCAGGGAACCTCGCCGTCAACACTGTTCTGGACATTTATCTTTGGCGTGCTGTGGGGAGTGGGAGGACTAACCTTCGGACTCACCATGCGCTACCTGGGCATGTCCCTGGGCATGGCTGTGGCGATGGGCAACAACGCGGTCTTCGGCACGCTACTACCGCCGATCTTTCACGGCCAGTTTGGACAACTGCTGGCACAGCGGTCAGGGGTGGTGACGCTGATCGGTCTGGCTGTTTGCGTGTTGGGCATCCTGTTTGCCGGGGCAGCGGGACTCTCAAAGGAAGGCGAACTCTCCCACGAGCAGAAGCAAGCCAGCGTCAAGGAATTCAATCTGAAACTCGGCCTGATGGTGGGCGTGTTTGCGGGCGTGATGAGCGCGTGCTTCGCCTTCGGCCTGGACGCCGCGACACCGATCAACGAGGCAACGGTGGCGCATGGGACGAGCACGGTGTGGCAGGGGCTGCCGGGGCTGGTGGTGATTGTGGCCGGCGGGTTCGTCACGAACTTTGTGTGGTGCATCATTCTGAGCATGCGGAATCGCACCTATGGCGAGTACCTGAAGATTCCCGCGGAGAACATTGCGGCAGCCACCAAGGCGCCGTCACTGTTCGGGAACTATTTCTTCTCCATGCTGGCCGGTGGGATCTGGTATATGCAGTTCTTCTTCTACACCATGGGGCAGTCGCAGATGGGCCGCTACAAGTTTTCAAGCTGGACGCTGCTGAATGCCAGCATCATCATCTTCAGCACCCTGTGGGGCATCGGGCTGAAGGAATGGAGCGGTGTGAGTGTGCGCACCAAGCTGCTGCTGGCGCTGACGCTGGTCACGCTGGTCGGCTCGACGGTGATCGTGGGATACGGGAACTATTTACAGATGCGCTGAGGATGGGTGTGGAGCGATCCCAGGTCTGAAAATTCAGACCTGGGGCACCCATTTCTATCGGCGGTTCAGACGCGGGCCACCTGGCCTCCGGGACCTCGGGTGTCCGGCTTTGCAGGGGTACCCCACTCCCCCTATTCTGTAGGGAAATTCTTGATCTTAAAGGACTTAGCGAACAGGCTCGGCGCTAAAATATTGAGAACATTGGGGTTGGCCGCAGAATCTTCTCAGGAAAGGACTTACGGCAACTCTTTGGTGGAGCTGTTCGCTCGGCCTTCTTTTTACTTCTCTTCCATTGTGCAAGAAGCCAAGGAAATAATCTGCAAAGTTCCCTTGGGGAGCTTGCGACTCATAGGTCATGAGCAGGAGACGGGGCACAGGGCCGGAGAAGTGAAGCTCGTCGCGGTCGAGGTTTGCGGCCTCCTACCTTTCCACGAGGAAACTGTGGATGGGTAGGGCACCCACTCTTGTGGCTTGATTAAGGCGGGGCACCCGGCAAAGCTCGGGTATTATCAGGGGCCAGTATCGGCCATCACATTCATCGTCAACAAGATATGGTACACACTCACTCGGTGCGCCTACCTGCACTGTCGGAGCAGGAATCGGGGGCATAATCCCTCAGTCGCGCTATTCCCATCCCGCCTATTCCAGGCTCTCTCGGGAGGGAAATCTGCCAGGAGGAACCCTATGCATCGATTCAAGCTCTTGCCTTCGCTTCTCGCCGCAACGTTGCTCTTTGCCATGCAGGCCACGGCATCTGCCCAGCAAGATCCCAAGCCCGACCCTCAACTAACAAAATTGCATGCGCTCGTTGGACATTGGAAGTACGAAGGAGAGGTCAAGCCCGGGCCCTGGGGACCTGGTGGCGAGATCGCAGGCGAAGCCACCACTCAAATGACTCTAGGCGGCTTCGTCATGTGGACGATTGAGAAGCAAAAGGGATCGGGTATGACCGTCGCCCTTGGCATAGACACATACGATCCATCAAACAAAGACTTTTCAAGTAACTGGTACTACGCCGATGGATCTATATTCTCAGGGACATTAGTCCCTAACGGAAATACATTCACCTGGACAGGAAAGTTCATCCTTGCGGGCAAGCCATATCTGTTGAAGATGCCACTCGTATTTTCCCCGGACTTGAAGAGCGCGACCGAGACCGGCGAAGTCTCAGTCGATGGGAGGACATGGGCGCCCTTTATCGAAGCCAAACTTCTCAGAGTTATTCCCTCTGCGAAGAAGTAGCTTCCCACCCTTGAATCACACAACGATTCAAGGATGGGGCACCCAGATTCATAATTAATCAGTCAGCCGTGTCGGTGAGATTCGTGGTATCCCAGGTCCGAAAATCCGGACCTGAGACACCCAAGTTCTTGTTCACACTCGAATCGACGATCTTCTAGTTGATGGTTTGGTTGAGGCGCAGGTCGCGGGAGGATGCGCCTACGCTGACCGTGCGCCCGCCGGTTGCGGTGATCCATTTGCCGTCGGCCGTGGACCAATACTGCAACTGGCGGAGCGGGACGTGGAGAGTGACGGTCTTCGACTGGCCCGCGTCGAAGTGAACGCGGTCGAATGCTGCCAGGGCGCGCACCGGGAATTGAACGCCGGCGGGAACCTGACTGGGTGCGCCGAGGTAGACCTGCGGAACTTCGTCAGAGGCCGCGCTGCCGGTGTTCTTAATGTCGACGCTGACATCGAGGCCGCCGTTGGAGGCTTTCTGGACCTTCAGGCCGGAGTAGGCAAAGGTGGTGTAGCTGAGGCCGTGGCCAAAGGCGAAGAGCGGATCGACCTTCGCAAAGTCGAACCAGCGATAGCCCACATTCACACCCTCGCTGTAGGTGGTCTTGCCGTCGACGCCTTTGAAGGAACGCTCGGGATGGTTGGGATCGGTGGCGGGGTAATCCTCAAGCCGCTTGCCCCAGGTGACGGGCAGGCGACCAGCGGGGCTGGCGTTGCCCAGCAGCAGGTTGGCAGTGGACCAGCCACCTTCATCGCCGGGCCACCACATCTGGAGGACGGCCTTTACCTTGTCCACCCAGGGCAGGGCAACGGGCTGGCTGGTGTTGAGCACCACGACGGTGTTGGGGTTGACGGCGGCTACCTCGTCGACAAGCTGATTCTGGTCGCCGGGCAGGCCGAAGACGGGTTCGAGACGCGTCCACAGGAAGACTACGGCAACCTTGGCGCTTTTGGCGGCGGCAATGGCGGCATCGTGGTCGGCCTTGCGCTGCTCGGGTGCGTACCAGTTGAAGCGCACCTGGACGGGGGAGTTGGAAGTGTCGGGGGTAATCGCGATTTCGATCTGGTGCGGTCCGGCGGTCAGCTCGACCGGGCGGCGTACGTTGTCGAGACCATCGGTGGTGGGGATGGCGTTGTCCTGGTTGGCCTGGAGAATGTCGCCATGGACCCCGCCCTGAAAGGCTCCGGTCGCGGCCAGGCGTTTGCCGTCGATGGCGATGCGGGCATTGGTGCCCAGCGCCTGGAGATAGAGCCAGTAATTCCCGGCATGCGGCGGGGTGAGCGTGCCCTTCCAGGTCATTTTGGAGTTTGGCGGAAGAGCGTTGCCGCCTTTGACGGTGAAGTTGAGTTCAGGGTCGGTTTGCGAAACGCCGGAGCCGGTGCGCAGCAGGCCGGGCTGGCCGTCGTGGCTCAGGACAGCGGCGGGCACTACAGAGCCGGTCATGTCGTCGTTCACGGCAAACTGGATGTTCGGATTGCCGGAGATCTTGCGCATCGCTTCGAGGGGACCGACCTGACGCCAGGGTAGACCCACCGAGCGCTCGCCGCTGGTGCCGATCGAATCCACCTGGCCGGCGGTGGGACCGATGAGGACGACAGAATCGAGATCGGCGGCCTTGAGGGGCAGGAGCGCGCCTTCGTTCTTGAGCAGCACGGCAGCGTCTTCGCCGGTCTTCTCAATGATTTTGGCGTTGGCTTCGATAGCTTGCTCGGTGACTTCGTGCTTGGACTGGCCGTCGAGATAGCCGAAATGCACGATCTCGTATAGCACACGGCCGGCGGCGCGGGTGATGGCGGCCTCGTTGACGGTGCCGTCCTTTAGGGCGTCGGGCATCTTCTTGGGATCAAGTTTGACTCCAAAGTCGCCCATGCCGTCCCATACCTGTTTGGGTTCTTCGGGAATATGCCCGCCAAACATCGTCTCGATCGGCTCTCCGGCTTCCAGTTTGCGCGCAGGCGGCGGCTGAACCGGCAGCAAGTCAAAGAAGGAAGGAATCGAGAATCCAGCGTCCTTTGGCGGCGGGCCGGGCATTTCCATATCGAGCCCGGCGTTGAGGAAGGTGACGCCATGGACTGCGCCCCAGTCAGAGGTGACGAAGCCCTTGAAGCCGATCTCGTCGCGGAGGATTTTGGTCAGCGTCGAATCGTTGCCGCAGGCAAAGGTTCCATTGAGGCGGTTGTAAGAGCACATGATGGACGAGACACCCGCCTTGACGGCGGCATCAAACGGGGCCACGTAGATTTCGTGCAATGCCTGGTCATCGACGAAGATGTTGCCGCTGTTGGAGTCATAGGCCACGTAGTGCTTGACCTGGGCCATGACATGCTGCGATTGAATGCCGGTGATTTCGGCGGCGCCCATCTGGCCAGTGAGGAACGGATCCTCGCCGAAGGTGTTGTAACCGCGGCCAAATTGAAGGTCGCGGTCGATGTTGACAAAGGGCTGCAGGGAGACGTCGATGCCCAGGGCGCGGGCTTCGCGGCCGATGACGATGCCGTTGTCTTCAGCGTCTTTGCGGCTGAAGGTGGCGGCGACACCCATGGTGGCGGTTTCGCCCTGCGACGGATGGCGCGTGAGCACGCCCGGCGGTCCATCGGCAAAGCGGAGGCCCGGAATGCCGAGGCGCGGAACACCGCCGAGATAACCGGCCTGGGCCTGGTAGACCGCCGGGTCCTCTTGTGTGCCATGGATCAGCGTGAGCTTTTCCTTGAGCGTCATCTGGCTGAGAAGCTTGTCCACCCGGGCATCGCCTGTGACTACGGGCACGGTCTGCGCCAGCGCAAGCGCTGCGCTGAGTGCGCAAACTGCTACTCCCAACACGGGCCGTCTGGTCGCGCGCAATACTCTTCCAATGTGCATGGATGTCATGATTGTCCCCTGCTGTCGTTATAGACGGTTGGTGTTTGTCGTGAGATGCAACCGTCGCTATCGATTGTTCGGATTGATTAGCAAGATAAACGATTAAGCTGAGTATCATTCGAACAGCAAGCCAGTGTAGAACATAGGGGCAACAGTTGTATGCAGCACTGAGTGCTTCGGATGCTCTGGGATCTAATTGCTTGTTGATGGATTGCGTCAGAAGTGCGCTATACTTGCGCTCAGAAATTTGTATATTTTATGAGATCGGGCTTGGTTTCCTCCGATCCATCTAGACGGGTACCTCTTGAGTACAAGCCGGATTTGCGAGCCTGAATCGGTCGAGCGTGGGCGCGATGGTTTCCTTTCTGGAGCGCTTCTCGTTCACCTTCTTTGCGGCCTAGTTACACTTTCCCTGCTCACGCCGCAAATTGCGCACACCCAAGAAGCTGAGACCCCGGCGGCAGCGGGTACGCCCGTAGCGATAACCGCTCCGGTGGTTAATGACACCCTCGTAGGCACGACTAATGTGGCGCAGACGAAGACTCGGGCAAAAGAACCAGTAGAGAGCGAGATCATCGTAGAGGGAATGGCCTCTTACGGTCACTACAAGATATTTGCCAGTGGGTCAGGCTGCAAGCTCTACACGGGTGGGGTTGAGTACGACCGTCATTCCTGGGGCTATTTTCTAAAAGCACGGATGGACTACGTGGCGGAAATCTTGCCTCTGATTCTTCTAGACACGGCGGACAAGTCGGATATATGGGGCACTCCGACGACAACCGCGCGGGAAGTTGTGCCGGGTGTAGGGTTTTCGCCGATCGGCTTCCGCATGTTGTGGCGCAACGACAAAGCCTGGATGCCATATTTAGAGGCGAAGGGCGGAATTCTCGTCTTCGATAAGAAGGTACTTTCTCAGGAGGCCACGTACGAGAGTTTCAGCTTGCAGTCCGCAGTAGGCTTGAAGACCAGACTGACAGACCGGGTTGATCTCCGCCTGGGCCTATTCAGCGATTTTCATTTTTCCAATGCCTTTATGGTGCCGGTTAACCCTGGCCTCGACGTAATGAACGCGAATTTTGGGTTGAGCTACCACCTTGGGGCGCCGCGAGTCAGGTGAGCCGTGCAACTGACAGTCCCTTAAGGAAGCGGGAGAGCCGAATCGAGGCCGGCGGCGAGCAAGTCTGCGCGGAGGCGATCGATGGTGGAGAACTGGATGGCTCTGATGCCGAGGGCTTCCGCGGCCTCGATGTTTTCCAGCCTGTCGTCTATGAAGAGAGTGTCTTCAGCGCGCGTGCCGAGCTGCTGAAGGGTGTGGTGATAGATGGCGGGATCGGGCTTGGCCATGCGAAGTTGGAAGCTCCAGACCAGCACATCGAAGCGCGGGAGCCAGTCGAATTCACGCTGGATGTTTTCGAGTACCGAATCGCCCATGTTGGAGAGGATGGCGGTAAGCAGGCCGCGCTGCTTGAGCTGAAGTTGCCAGGCAAGCATGGCGGGGTTTTGCGTGGTCCACATGCGGGCGTCGTGGCGGTTGATCTCTTCGACGATAGCGGGCTGAAAGGTGAGCCCGGCCTCGCGGAGAAACTTTTGCCAGAAGGCGATGCCGGTGAGTTTGCCTTCGTCGTAGGCGTGACGGTCGGCCCAGTAAAGGCTCTCAAAACGGTCAACGGGAAGGCCGGTGATGCGGACCATAGCGTCGTGCGCTTCAGCGTTGGGAGAGCCGGTTAATACCATTCCATAATCGAAGACAACCGCGCGCAGCGCCAATGTTCCTCCTGTAGGACGCCCGTGTATGGTTGGAACTGGCGCCTGCTTTTATTGTGCATGATGAGTTTGGAGCGGACGGCTGAGGACGTGTATCGGCGGCAAGGAATGGGCTAGGGCTTGATGCGTTTTTCGCTTAGGACGGGTTGGAATACGGAGGAGAGCGAGCTGGCGCGCGCACATCGGCGACGCGTGCAGGCAGGGCTGCCGGTGGCCGACCTGACCGCCTCGAATCCAACTCGATGCGGATTCGAATATGACCAGGGACTGGTGGCGGCGCTGGCCGACGAACGGGCGCTTGACTACGATCCGCAGGCGCGGGGCATGCTGCGCGCGCGGGAGGCGGTGTGCGCCTACTATGCCGGGCATGAAGTGACGGTTGCGCCGGAGCAACTGGTGCTGACCACCAGTACGAGCGAGGCTTACAGCTTTCTGTTCAGGCTGCTCTGCGATCCGGGGAGCGAGATCCTGGCGCCGCAACCGGGATATCCGCTGTTTGATTTTCTGGCGGGGCTGGACGACGTGCGGCTGAAGGCGGCTCCGCTGGTCTACGACTACGGCTGGCAGATCGATCCGGAGGGCTTTCGGCGGGCCGTGACGGCAGAAACGCGGGCCGTCGTGCTGGTGCACCCGAACAACCCCACCGGCCACTTTACCAAGCCCTGGGAAGCGAAAGAACTGGCGCAGTTGTGCCGGGATCATGAACTGTCGCTGATTGTGGATGAGGTGTTTTTAGACTACGGCTTTGACGGAGCGCCGCAAAGCTTTGCGGCAGGCCTTGAAGGCGTACCGGTCTTTGTGGTGAGCGGGTTGAGCAAGATTGCGGGGCTACCGCAGATGAAAGCGGCATGGATTGTGGCGACCGGCCCTGAGGCCAGCCTGGCCCTTGAACGGCTGGAGGTAATTGCAGACACGTTCCTCTCAATGAACGCGCCGGTGCAGTGGGCGATGCCGGCGTGGCTAGAGAGGAGGGAGGCGATCCAAAGGCAGATTCGGGGGCGGGCGGCGGTCAACCTTGCCGAGCTGGACCGGCAACTGAGTGGTCAGAAGGCGATGCAGAGGCTGGAGGCGGAGGGCGGCTGGTATGCGGTGCTGAGGATTCCGGCGATCAAACCGGACGAGCAGACGGTTCTGGAGCTGCTTGAGCGCGGGGTCTGGGTTCATCCGGGGTACTTCTTCGGGATGGAGGACTCAGGCTGGCTGGTGGTGAGCCTGTTGGGACCGGAAGGAGAATTTCGCGCAGGAGTAACGCGGATGGTTGACTCTTTTGGAACGCATCAAGGTGGTAACAATCCCGATTGATTAGTTGAAGTGATGCTTCATTTAATTCATATAAATAAATGAAATATAAGACGATGCGTTAGTCTTAGATTTTTGGGTTACCGAATCCGAAGAAAGGGATTGGTACTCCGCTCGACTGCAATCGTAGTAACCGGGCCGTGACCCGGAATAACCCTGGTTTCATCCGGCAGGGCCAATAACCGGGATTGAATCGAGTGGATGATCTGCTGGGAGTTGCCGCCGGGCAGGTCGGTACGGCCAATGCTGCCGGCAAAGAGAGTGTCGCCGGCGATGAGCATTTTTAGCGGCGCGAAGTGGAGGCAAACGGAGCCCTGGGTGTGGCCGGGGGTGTGGATGACCTGGGCCGGGTAGTGGTCAAGGCCGACGCGCTGGCCTTCGGCGAGGCCTTCGTCGGGCGGGGCGGTTTCAGGGGTGGGGACACCGAGCCAGGCAGCCTGGCTCTCCATCATCGCGAGCAGGGGCAGGTCGTTCTCATTGAGCAGGATGGGCGCGCCGGTGAGGCGTTTGAGTTGAAGCGCTCCGCCGACATGATCAATGTGGGCGTGGGTGACGAGAATCTGCTTGAGTTTGAGGCCCAGTTCCGTGAGGCGGCGATGGATGCGGCTGACCTCGTCGCCGGGATCGATGACGATGGCTTCGCCGGCGGCTTTGTCGCCCAGGAGAGTGCAGTTGCATTGCAAAGGGCCGACGGGAAAGGTTTCAAGGATCATGAGTTCATTGTAGAGCGAGTCTGGCTGGCTCCAACTTCCAGAGCCGGATGTGGCTTGTTTTCGTGGCGAAGTGAGAATCGTGCAGGCGAGCGGCGGGGCGGTGCTTTCAACAAACGGAAAAGGCAGACCTTGCGGGGTCTGCCTGGGATGGAACGGAGAGAACATTGTGATTTACGAACTGCCTGGGGCGGTTACTTACCCGACTTTGCCGGCGCCGAGGTGGGCACGGTGTCGAGCACGGAGCGCCCGTGGTGGGTACGCACATACAGGATGGTAAGCGAGAGAGAAGTGATCATAAAGATGATGGCGGACCAGGTGGTGAGTCGAGTGAGCACGTTGGCCGCGGCACGGGGACCGAAGGCGGTCTGCGAACCCTGCCCGCCGAATGCGCCTGCGAGGTCAGCCGAGCGGCCCTGCTGCAAAAGAACCACTCCGATAAGGAAAAGGCACACGATGATGTGTACGGTAACGACGACGTAAAGAAGAATCTGCATTTTCTAAGCTGCTTTCCGAGTCTGCCCAATCGGTTAGGGCGAAATCTGTGGTGCGGAGGAGGGGACAATCTCTTTGGTAGTCACCTAAACCGCTTATTGCTCAACATCTTGCAAAATCTCAAGAATTGGACTTAGCAATGTTTAGCAATGTTGGGTATTAGGTGAGGGGTTCTGAAACGGTGGTTACCGTACTTGAACCGTACTACCCAAAACCGCAACCAAGGAGATTATCTCATGTCGAAAAGTAAGGCTGCAATCGTCATCTATGCACGGCTGGAAGGGCTCGGCTGGCGTCGGGGCTCGGTCATCATCAGTCGCAATGGTCAGGCCAAGACTGGCTACATGCGAGTCAGCAAGAAGGAATACAGGATAGCTACCGCGTCCGCGCGCGAAGCCATTCAGCGATGCGGTAGGGATCGTAGTGCACGGATGTGCTGAGTTTGAACGAAGGAATGGTCCCGGCCTTGGTCATCTTGCACAAAGCCGTACGCTTGAACGAGAGCAGGGCGCCGACCTCCTTTGCGGTTAGCGCATGGCCGATCTCCTCTATGTTACCCGGCAAGTCATATGTGATCGCGGCGTCCACGGGTGGCTCCTGATAGGTAATACTGCCCTGGTGGAGATTTCGCGGGTTTTTCATGAAAACAATCAGAAATATCTTTCCCTAAGTACCGCCGATTTGCTCTTCGGACGGAATAAACCACTCCAAGACAAGTGCCCTAACCTGGATCGGTACAATGGCGCCTGCGGGATCGCCATGGCCTCGGTTGTCGCCACCGCGGTTGTGTTGCGGACTGCACTTACGACCGAGCCACTTGAGTGGTGCCGGTCACCTCTCCCTGTCCGTGTTCATAGTGGTCGAGGCCGGTCGCTGACCTTGTCGAATGTGTTCCACGTCGGCGAACCTGCCGAGATTTTTCGGACAGGAGGTGGAGTTACACTGCTGTGAGCGAACAGCGGTTGGGAGAAGGGCAGAGAGAATGCGGACTTCAGAAAAGGACCGGTTGGCTGCTGAGGCCATGGATCGCTGGTATGAATTCCGGGAGGGACTTTCCTCAGAAAGACGGAAGTACCCCCTCCAACAATTTCAAGCCTTTTGGTTGGCAGCAAAACGCTACGCAGAATTGACGAAGCCTGATTCTCTGATTCACAAGAGTGTTGCCGCCGCGGTCAACGGACTTGTCGACTACCTTGGCGCGGAACGTAAACGGGTTCCAGGCGATGTTCTCCGCGACGCGGAACGCTTGGAATGCCTCCTATTTAGCGGATATGACCCGTACTTCGAGGGCGATGAACCTCCAGGACTATGACAAGGGGACTGTCGCTGAGTGGTTTGGCGATTTATCGCAAATCGAGAACCGCTCCCGGCCACCTGCGCGTTGAACACTACCGGTCCTTCCGGCGTTCCCTCAGCCGCGCATTCCATTGATAGCATTTCTTGATTGGAAGTGACCAGGAACCTTTGCGTGAATCTCTGCACAGAAGTTACGGAAAATCCGAACTAGTTGAGCTCGGCGGCGATCGCCAGGGCGTTAATCGTTACGTGGCAAATAAAGCTATCTGAGCTTTCGCCACGCTTCCATTCTGTAGTTTCCAAAGCACGAATCCAACAATCGCCGGCCTTTTGAAGATCTTCATCCGGCTGAACCTCGGCAATGGCCTGCAAAAAGGAGCTCAAACCACGCCCAGCAATGGAATCCAGACTAGTTGATACCAAATTTGAAGAATCCATACTCCCCTTCGATCAAAGTGCCCATCTACCGGCTCGCGATGGCCCTCCGGACAAAGAACGAGAAACGTGTCAGAGTGCTACGCAAGGCTAGCGGCTTCAAGGCCTGAATTCTCATGGTGGCTTCTCGTGAAAGGTCGTCTTTGTCAGGCATCCACGCTAAACGGTGTGACGAACTTCGTTATCCGTTTCCCGCTCCCTCAAGGCCCGCCATGTGCCTCTGTGCTCTTCGGATCATTCGACTTGAGAAGAAATGAAAGGAAAAACATGGCTGAAGACCCAATTCCCAGAATCACGTAGGCGTCTAGGAACGACAGAGCGGCGGCCTGGATCATGAACGCTCGATAGATTTGCGCCACGACGGCCGCCTGCGCACCAAAAGGCCCGAATCCGGCACTGTGAGCGTGCAATGCCATGGCCTGGAAATTGATCGTTAGGCCGATGTTTCCCGCACTCAAGTGGTCGGCAAGCCGGGCAAGGTGGAATTGCTGGCGGCGAGCCAAAACCGTTTGCACCACCGCGGCGCCGAAGCTCATTCCAATGTTGCGCATGAAGTTGGTCAGGCCCGAGACAGAATCGCTCTTGTCTTGCGGAACTCCTACAAAAGAGGCAGTCATTGTAGGAATGAAGATGAAGGCCAGGGGAGCGAACTGCACCAGCATGATGACCGCGGCTCCGCCAAAACTGATGTTCAGCGACAACAGCTTTGTCGATAGATACATGCCGCCCGCAGAGAGAAGCCAGCCAAAGGCGATCATGTACTTGGCGGGGAGTTTGGAACCGAAAAATCCTACGATGGGCATGACCACCATCACAAGAGCGGCGCCGATGGAAACGATCACGCCGGCATCCTCCGCGGTGTATCCCATAAGCATCTGGAGGAACTCTGGCATGAGAATCATCGAGGAAAACATCACGACGCCGGCCAGAAACATCATCAGGCACGAGCCGGAGAAATTAATAATTTTGAATAACTTGACATCGACGATCGGCTGCTTCTCCCGCCACTCCCACACGATGAGAGCGCTGAGGCAGACGACGGCGATGATCACCAGCGAACAGATGAAATGAGAGGACAGCCAGTCGTCTTCCTGCCCTTTGTCCAGCAAGACCTGGAGGGCCACTACACCCAGTGCCAGCAGCGCGAATCCGACGGTATCGAAGTGCATTTCTCCGGGCTTGAATCGCCGCAGAAATGGCGGATCTTCTACAAATTTGAAGACCAGCCCCAAGGCCAAAAGTCCCAGCGGCAGGTTCATGAAGTAGATCCAGCGCCAGGTGTAGTTATCGGTGATCCACCCACCCAGGACGGGACCCAGGGCGGGAGCCACGACCACCGTCATGCCAAAGAGCGCGAAGGCGGCTCCACGCAATTTCTGCGGGAAGCTATCGGCCATGATGGACTGCGCCATGGGCTGCAAGCCGCCGCCGCCCGCGCCCTGGATGGCCAGGGAGCACAGTAGCGCCGGCAGATTGGGCGCGGCCCCGCAGAACATGGAAGCCAAGGTGAACAGCGCAATGCAGATCATGAAGAAACGCTTGCGACCCATTAGGCTAGAAAGCCACCCGGTGATGGGCAGAACGACGGCGTTGGCCACCAGATAGGTGGTCAGCACCCATGTGCTCTCATCCTGGCTGGAGCCAAGATCACCTGCAATGTGCGGAAGCGCCACATTCGCGATGCTTGTGTCGAGCACTTCCATGAAGGCTGCAAGCGCAACTACGACGGCAATCAGCCAGGGGTTGTGCTTGGGTCTCCAGTTCCGGTTGAGTTGATCGCCGGCCACAATATCCCTTTCGGCTCCGATTTATTATAAAACGAAACAGGCCGTTTCATATATAGTTTAGATAATAAACTGAAGAGGGGGGTGATCCGTGAGCAAACTGAATGTCGAGGCGGAACCCAAACCCGCGCGTTCCGCCGGCCGGCCACGCAGTGAAGCCTCGCGTGCCTCTATCCTGGACGCGGCCTACAGTTTCTTGCGCCGGTTTCCCGTCTCCGGGATATCCACAATTCACATCGCCCGTGAGGCTGGCGTGAGTACGGCTACCGTCTATCGCTGGTGGTCTACAAAGGAGGAGTTGCTGCTCGATGCCTTTCTCCACACGGCAGATCACGAACTTGTGCTGAAGAGCGACGGACCTCCACTGGAGCGCGTTAGGGAGTACATACTCCAGGTCGGACGGTTCTTCACCGGAGAAAACGGCATCGCCGTCGCCCGTTTGCTTACGGCCATCCAGGACAATCCAGCCCTTCGCAAGGAGTTCATGAAACGTGTTTACTCGCCGCGCGACAAGGAAATTCGCGCCATCGTGAACGAGGCGATCAAGCGAGGCGAGCTTCCCACCGACCTCAAGATCAGCGTATTCCTCGATTCGATCGTGGGTCCTCTCCTGGCGCGTTTGCTCATCCGCCATGAACGAATTGATGAGTCCTTTGTGGCCGATGTGTTCGAGCAAGTTTTGGCGGGCACAAAAGCTCAGCGGGTAAAGGAATAACGACTATCCAGAATCTCGGGGAGAGAATGCCTGGCTCAACTCGTCAAGTTTTCCAGGAGCAGCCATTCACAGGCTTCCCCGATGATCGGTATCGGCAGTTGATCGCTGTTGACGACAACAGGGCAAGCCGTGTTTCCATCCCTCGGCTAACCAGGAAACACGCCCAGGCGATTTAGCACTCGTCAAGAACCGTTGCCGCGGAGAGCGGCGATTGATCGAAGCAAAAGGGAGCGTTTACTAAGAGTTATTCCGCCAAAAGGACCAAGGATATCCCTTAAATCGCAGGACCGCTCCGCACATTATTGCGAACACTCGCTGGTCTCCCTGGCCTTCGCGCTCCTCACACAAGCCGTATTTCTCGAAACGACCGACAATCAGTCACCACTGGAAGAAACGTCGGCGTGAATCGAGCCATCGTCTGTCGGCGCGCCGCTATCCAGATGAATATCTGCGTTGACAATCACTGAACCTGGCTCTACGATAAACCGTAATAGTCGTTCGAATTTGTAGTATATGTACGTTTTATCGTAACTCACCAATGTCCAGAAAGAGTACAGAACCAAAGGCGAATGCATACCACGCTCATCGGATGCGACAGAGGCGGCGAATTCTCAGCGCGGCCGAAAAGCTCTTCGACGAGCGTGGCATCGACCGGACCACAATGGCTGAGGTGATCTCCGCCAGTGAACTTCGCCCTTCCACGATGTACCAATACTTCGCGAACAAGGACGAAATCGTGTGGGCGATCCTCAGCGAGGTGTTGGAGGAAGCTGCCGCGCGCGCGAAGAAAAGTGTTGAGGGCGCAACGAATGGGCTTGCCAAGATCACAGCGCTGCTGCAGTACATGGCCGATGAGCTTTCGAAGAACCAGCCCAGGATTCGGTTCATGGCTCAGTTCGATGCGATGTATGCGCGAGACTGGCCTACCGAACGCCTTCTGACGCTCGAGGGACAAATCCACGATCAGGGTTTCAAAGCATTTCGCAAGTTGATTCGCGAGGGCATTGCCGACGGTTCACTCCGCCCTGACTTAGACCCCGACTTGACGCTGCATGCGGTGATCAATGCAGTGATCGCGGCGCAGCGACGTCTCGCCTCGCTGGGGAAGAAGGTCGAGTTGGAATACGGACAATCGATCGACCGCATGTTCCGGGAAACCATTCGCATCATCGTGTTTGGTCTGCGCGCCGGTGAACACGCAAACACCGCTGATTCCTGCCCCCGAGTGAAGGCTCACAGGGCCACGACTAGAAAGAGGACTTAATGAAACTTCGTCTGCGCATCATGATTGCAATCTGCACTACGATACTCTCGTTGACTCCTGTGGCGATGAATGCATCAGGGTCGAAGACGCCCAGGCTGGAGCTGGCGGCGGACTCCGGTTGGAAGTTCCTGCTCGGTGACCCGAGCGGTGCAGAAGCGCCTTCCTTTGCGGACACAGCTTGGCGTGCGGTGAACCTGCCCCATGATTGGAGTATCGAAGGACGGCTGGACGCGAACAATCCGACCGGCTCGGGCGGGGGCTTCTTTCCAGCAGGTGTGGGTTGGTACCGCAAGACGTTTAGCGCTCCCGCTGACTGGCATGGCAAGCAGGTGAGCGTCGAGTTCGATGGAGTATACAAAGATGCGACCGTGTACCTGAACGGCCATGAGCTGGGAACTCATCCCTACGGATACACGAGCTTCACCTTCGATCTCACTCCAGATCTGAATTTTGCAGGCCCGAACGTGCTGGCTGTGCGCGTGGACAACTCTGCTCAGCCGAACAGCCGCTGGTACAGCGGGTCTGGAATCTACCGGCACGTCCGTGTTGTCGTAACCGATCCTACGCATGTGGCGCACTGGGGAGTCTTTGTCACTACAGCCAAGGTATCGGGGGAATCGGCGGTGGTCTCAATCCAGACAAAGGTTGCGAATGAATCCGCCAGTTCGACGGGAGTCACAGTTGAGACTGCGTTATACGACCGCGCGGGACACGAAGCGGGCAAAACGAAATCGACCCTGACGATTGCTCCGGAGACGGAGATGGAAGCCGCACAGACGATCACCGTTGCCAACCCTGCTCTGTGGTCGCCCGTTGCGCCCGCCTTGTATCGCGCGGTTTCCAATATCCGCAGGGACGGAAGGGTTGTCGATCAGGTTGTGACGCCGTTTGGAATCCGTTCACTTTCGTGGTCAGCGGAGAAGGGGCTGCTGTTGAATGGCAAGCCGGTCAAGCTCACTGGCGGCAGTGTCCATCATGATAACGGGCCGTTGGGGGCTGCGGCATTTGACCGCGCAGAGGAACGCAGAGTTGAGCTCTTGAAGGCAGCTGGATACAACGCCGTGCGAACTGCGCACAACCCGCCGTCCCCCGCATTCCTAGACGCGTGCGATCGGATCGGCTTGCTCGTCCTGGATGAGCCGTTCGATGCATGGAAGGCGAGCAAGGCGAAGTTTGACTACGGCAGAGACTTTGACGAATGGTGGAAGCGGGATATCTCATCCATGGTGCTGCGCGATCGCAACCACCCCTCCATCGTGATCTGGGGAATCGGCAACGAGATCCCCGAGCTGGAGGTCAAACGAGGCGGGGAGATGGCTAAGCAATTAGCCGATCAGGTGCGGTCGCTCGACAGCACGCGTCCGCTGACTCTTGCGTTTCCCGGCAGCACCACCGCACCGAATGCGGAGGCTGTGTTTTCACAGCTCGACATCACCGGTTACAACTACAACCTGATTCAAACCTATGCAGCGGACCATCAGCAGTTGCCAAAACGAATCATGCTGACTACCGAGTCGTATCCGGCCAAGGCATTTCCATTGTGGCAAATCACGCAGGACAATCCGTATGTTCTCGGTGATCTGACGTGGACTGCCATGGACTATCTGGGCGAGTCCGGTATCGGCGCCTGGACCTATGGCACTCCGGAAAAGGCACAGATTGCAACGCAGATGATGGGCGCGATGGCAACCTCTTCGATGGTGGACAAAATGTTCCTGGGAATGGCCAATGGCGTAGATGTGATGGCTGCGATGACCCAAGATACGGCTGACCCTGCCGCGAAAGCAGTAATGGCGATCTTTTTTCACGCGTATCCGTGGCATGCGGCGGCGTGCGGAGACCTTGATTTAACCGGCTATCGGAGGCCGCAGTCCTACTATCGCGACATCTTGTGGAACGGCGGCGATCGCGTGTACGCCACTGTACGATTGCCCGAACCGGCAGGAAAGAAGATCATCGCCGTGGGCTGGGCGACCTATCCGACATTGCCGAGCTGGACCTGGCCGGGGCAGGAAGGCAAAGAGGTGCAAGTGGAGGTGTACTCCGGCGCGGAGAAGGTCCGTTTGTATCTGAACGACAAGCTGATGGGAGAAAAGCCCACCGGACGCGACGAGGAGTTCAAGGCGACCTTTTCGGTCCCATACGCGCCCGGCACATTGAAGGCAGTTGGCATGCGGGGTGACCGGGCCGTTGCTGAAAGCATCCTCAGGACGTCCGGCGACGCCGCAGGCCTGCGCATTACTGCAGACCGCACTGCAGTTCAAGCTGACGGACAGGACCTTGCTTTCCTCGTAGTCGAGGCGGTGGATACTGCGGGACGCTTGCAGCCGCATGCGGATCAGGATGTACAGTTCTCCATCAGCGGACCGGGCGTGATCGCCGCCGTGGGGAATGGCGACGGGCAAGACGACGCCTCGTACCTGGGCGAACGCCGCAAATTGTTTCAAGGGCGTGCACTCGTCGTAGTGCGAACCTCAAAGCACAGTGGACCGATAACCATTACTGCAAAATCCCCAGGCTTGAGCGACGGATCGGTGACGATCCATGCTAAGGCGGCAACACAGCGCGCAGAACTGCGTTGAACGGACCGGTGGGAAAGTATGTGCTTCGCCAGCGGTCGACGGAGCAATCAGATATTCTTGCCTGTCTAAGAAAACTACTGGAATTGGTTCTGGGAGGACAGCCAATGTTTAGGGAAGCCACAGCTGCTTCTCCTGGAATGACGCCAACAGCCTGATGCACTCGGGGAGCGAGCCGCTCTACCGTCGTTTCCAGGGTCTGGGTGTGTCGGGCTATCCCGGCCAAACTCCGGTAACCCGACCAGACTCGCCGCAATTCACGCAAAGACTCAGTACCCCACATCCACAGCGAAGTTCGACCTCCGCTCCATCACGAATTCTGCGCGAGTGCCTTGGAGTCACACCAATAGTTTGTCGCAACGTCATAGACGCGGCTCGGCACTCGCATAGCCGGACCCGGGAATCACAGGGGTACTTGGACATGCCCGCGACTTCGGCGATGCGTCCTGGGGCTTCCTGGAGTCACCCGGAGCCTGACTACGCTACCGCAAAACAGGCGACCACCTGGCGCTCCATACACTTTGTCAGTGGGTTCGGTTTCCATGTTGCCCCTTACACCGTTCACATTTCACGCGGCTGACTTAAGGCGGTGCTATCATTCACCGTCATAAGGGGTGATCCTGTGAGCAAGCTGCAACTTCGTATCTTCGACGGTTCCCGCCAGCTATTCTCAGCACCGGCGCAGTTTCTGGTGACCATCACGGACGGCAACAGGACCCAGCACATCCGCAACTTCTATCCAAATAACGACATGACGTTCGATCTTCCCTTTTTCGACAACTTTGGCGACGATTACACCGCTGTTGTCTGGGCGAATGGCTTCAAGCAGGCAGGCTTCTCCCCTGTTTTGCTCTCCGACCAGTACTTAAAAACCCTCGACATCATGCTCATAAGCAACGACCCAGGCTTCAGTTTCGTGGATGCTCCATGGGACGTCGTAAACGCACGTTACCCGTTCTTGGGCAGCGACGTTGACAACGCCGCCGGTGCCGCCCGCTATGGCAATCTCCTCGACAATACTGAGAAGTCACTCGCATGCCTACTCAACATCTGCGAGGCCATGAGCCAGATTTCCCTCTCGCAGGGTACCCCGCTGGACTACATCAAACAATTGTGCTGGGATGCTCCCTACGCACCGGCGCAGGACCGCTTCTTTGCGTGGTGCGATAGCCGTCTCATCGACCAGGTCAAGAGTGCCGCCGAAGCTGGACAATTCGCCGTCGAAAACAACCCAGGTTTTTTTCACCCTGGAGCCACTTCGAGCTGGAAACAGATACAGTTCGGCGAAGCCAACGTCCAACTCACCTTCCATGAGAACGACAAGATGGTCATCGGCGGTATCGATTGCGTTTTGGTGGAGCCTGACATCGACTACTATCAGGACCTCGCAGCCCACGCCATTTTCGAAGTTATTCCGAACGCCCTCACACATTCCCTCTCGGACCCAACCGAAGTCTATGTGCTTCGCTGGATTGCAGGACGAACGGCCGGGGTACCAGAGTTTGCTCCTCTTTATACGATTACTGCGTGATAATTCACGTAGCCGAATATGCAACCCAGCGACCCTTTCTAGACGGGTTTACATCGCGGCAAAGAAGTTTTCCGTTGCGCGGCATTTCCTCTCCCGTAACCTTGGGGCCGGATCGTGGCCCCTATGTCAGGAGGCGGCGGAATGCTAAATGGTTAGATTTGGATTTCGGGCATTCTGGACCCGCCACGAGGCTTCCCCTTCGAGCCCTTGTAGAACCGGTACCCCAATGACCTTGTCATTCTTTCAAAGGAGAAAATCCATGGTGCGCAAAGCCAACCTTCTGCAACTGGTCGCCGCTATTGCGGTCGTTGCCTGTCTCTCAGTTCTTTCCGCCCAGACGCCCACACCCGCTCCAGTCACCTACACCTTGATAACCGAACCCTCCCAGGGCCTTGCCTCCATCTACGACCTGATCTCCTCCGCCAAAAAGACAATCGATATCACTATCTACGAACTTTCCGACACCACCGTCACTTCCAGCCTGGCCGCGTCCGCGACCAACGGTGTTGCCGTTCGAGTCATCCTCGACCAGAACAGTGAGAAAAAGAACAACACCACAGCCTTCAACTATCTGGCGTCCCACAAGGTGTCGGTCCATTGGGCCAACCCGACTTACGCCGTCACCCACCAGAAGACCATCACGGTGGATCAAGCAACGACCGCTATCATGACTCTCAACCTCACACCGCAGGACTACGCCACCACGCGTGATTTTGCCGTAATTACCAACGATGTGTCCGACGTCGCTGGCATCGAGACCACCTTCAATGCCGATTTTCAGAACGCGGCAATCACCCCTCCGACCGGCGACAATCTTGTCTGGAGCCCCACCAATGCGCGTACTGCACTTCTCGCCCTCATCAACGGGGCTACCAAGTCCATCCTCATCGCGCAGGAGGAGATGTCTGACCCCGGCATCGAAACTGCCCTGGAATCGGCACTCACTCGCGGCGTCGCCGTAACCATGGTCCAGGAGAACGAGAGCAGCAAATACAACGCCATCCTCACCACCCTCAAGCAGGATGGAGCAAAGATCGCTGTTTACAGCTCACCCACGGGTTACTACATCCACGCCAAAGCTATCCTTGCGGACTTCGGCACAGCGCAGGCCACCATGTTCATCGGCTCTGAGAACGTCTCCACCCCGTCCCTCAACAGCAACCGCGAACTGGGCCTCATCTTCAACGACCCGGCCAGCATGACCGCAGTTGAAACGGCCGTCACCGCTGACTACAACGGTGGAACCAAGTTCTGATATCGCTCCAAGCGGAGAGCCGCACTTCGGAATGCAACCCGACAAGTTCCGAGTTCCTGTCCCTTTGACAGAGAGGACGGCTTGAGGCCGAAGTGAACCCCCATGTCAAACCAAGTTGTAGCTGAGCAGCATGTACCCCCGGTAGTAGATGATCGCGTACGCTGCGCAATATACGCACGATCTGCTACCGCTCCAAACGCCGAGTCGATCCAAGTTCAGATACGCGATTGCCGCGAAGCTGCTGCCACGAAGGGCTGGGACGTCCTGGACGAACTCATCGAAGTGGATGAGGGCAAGTCCGGCAGCACGCTAGTTGGCAGAACGGGTCTCCAGACCCTGCTCACATTGGCCACACACAACCCGCGACCGTTTGACTGCATTTTGGTCTCCGACCTGGCTCGGCTTGGACGGAGCTTAACGGACCTGTGCATTACGACCGAAATGCTGCAGTGGTACGGTGTGTACCTCTACTTCGCAGATTCAGGAGTAGATTCCCGCAACAAGTCCTTCCGCCACATGGTCGTCCAGGCGTCATTGTCCGATGAAATCTACCGCCTGTCACACGCACCGACGGTGCGTGGATGCCCGTGTATGCAGTGTGAGTTCCGCGGGGTATCGGCTGGAGCTTCCATAGCTGCGTGACGGCCGCGCTGTCGCAGGTGATGCGGTTGACTTAAGAATCAAGACCGGCAGCGGTGATGGAGGATGGTCCTGCGTGTGTCCCGCAGGAACGGCGTCTCCCAGATAGGCACCACTGAGAATATGTTCTGATCGCCAGTCCCCAAAATCGCCGAAGCTTTGTATATACACATTGAGGGCAGAAAATGGCGGTTTCCAGGTACCCCCTGGCAGGACTGATGAGAATCTCAATGGTCCTGGACGATCCGGACACGGAAAGCCATCGCCCCTCGACGAGCCTTTTGGAGGAATAGACATGGATGCTGATCTAAGCGAGCTTGAGCTGGGCATTGTTACCAGCCTTCAGACCCTGCGCGAGGTGCTGAAGAGACTGAGTATCGGGGGCAGAAGATGGTGGATTGCGAGCGATCCACTTGGTGCCGTCGAAGACGGGTATTCAGCTCCGGAAAGATGGTTATACAGGTAAGGCTCCTCCGGGACATACCCCATGCGCCGCTTATAGCCAATCAGATCATTCTGAATGGGCTTACTCCGGAATAGTATTTGGCCGGAGGTCATCTCGATCAGGCCGGTGATCATCTTCATGGTGGTGGACTTGCCGGAGCCGTTCGGCCCGAGATAGCCGGTAACTTCGCCCGGCTGGGCGCGGAAGCTGACATTGTCTACGGCGGGAATCCTCAGGAAGTGTTTCGAGATGTTGCGAAGTTCGAGCATGGTTTACTTGCACCATTTGCCGCATACCCTATGTAGCAAACGGCATATCATATAGTCAAGTAGATTGCTACATAGGTCAAATGTCCGCCATGGCCACAGAATTGAAGCTTTCGCATACCGCGGCGATGATTCTTCAGGCGATTGAGGCCGGATTTGTCTACGGTTTCAGCATTATGGAGATGACCGGCCTGCCGAGTGGAACCGTCTATCCAGCGATGCGGCGACTTGAACGTGTTGAGGCCATCCAATTGCTTGACGCCTTTCACGAGCCGGATCCCGGCCGCGAGCTCAGGGCTCAGTAAGCCCGAATCCGCGGCCTCATAGGCCAGCCGGCGAACGGCGGCCAGTCTTTGGTTGATGGTACCCGCCGCAAGACCGAGTGATTCCAGATACAAACGGAATCGGAGCACCACTGTGCGATTCAGCGCGAGGCGAGATTCGGAGCAGTACCAGGTGATGAATTGCTCCATCGCGAACTTGCAATTTCGCCGTGAGCTGGGCGAACTCAGGATGCTGAGGACCACTGATTTCGCATGGTCCAGATCAGGTAGACGGAGGACGATCTTCCTACGAATGGGCCTCTTGTTCTTCTTTCGCATACGAGCTGCCTCCCCGCCGCCAGCATGCCCTCGATATATACGCCTACGCGCTCGATTTTGATCAGGCGTGGGGATATCGGTAGAAGCCCAGGCGATTTTGCACCAACTGAGATACTTGGCTCAATGTCCAGATTGCCGAACACACATCCAGAAATCTTTCAATTGCTTTCCCGAGCCCGGTCCTTCGTGTAAAGGATAGGTTTCTTTAGACAGTAGATCGGCGATTTTTGTTACGCTGCAATCTGTGCTGTAAATACTGAGAGAGACCTATTGTTGAGGGCGGATTGGATCCTGGTAAGGTTGTACTCCCGAAGCGCCCGGTAGATCTCCGCCACGAGCTCCCGGGCATTCGATGTCGACTTTCATCTATACGAGGTATTTACCTATACGTGACGGGAAGGCAACGATGGTCATGGAAGCAAATACTCCTCCTGAATTTACGCTGAAGACGGACAGGGACGACCTCGACCTTCCTGCCGAACAAGTCGTGGTAGCTTACCACGAGAGAACGAAGCACCACTACCATCGTTATGCAGCCTCGCTTGGATACCTGGATTGGGCTAAACAGCCAGATCCATTCCGCCGTTACGACGGAGCGCCGCTGGTTCGCCTTCCTTTCCCCGAGGAGGGGCGGGCGCTTCCGTTCTGGCAGCTCTATGTCGCGGACAACGTGGTGCCGGCTCCGCTTTCGGTGGACTCCATCTCACTCTTCTTGCGATACGCACTCTCGCTCACAGCCTGGAAGCAGTTCGAGGGAACCACATGGCCTCTGCGTGCCAATCCGTCTAGCGGGAACCTCCACCCGACGGAGGGATATGTGCTCTTGCCGTCTTTGGACACTATCCACAACCGTCCCGGTGTATACCACTATGCATCGAAGGCGCACGGTCTCGAGCTTCGAGCGGACTTTGATCCCTCGGTCTGGGCGGCCTTGACGGCAGCGTTTCCGGAGGGTTCATTCCTCGTGGGGCTGTCGTCCATT
>Ga0182013_10000160_pt1 | contig 84944 bp, 86 predicted proteins | sample 612S2MmetaG_FD_120487 | JGI IMG/M metagenome (GOLD analysis project Ga0182013, IMG submission 120487) | Permafrost microbial communities from Stordalen Mire, Sweden - 612S2M metaG | ecosystem: Environmental > Terrestrial > Soil > Wetlands > Permafrost | place: Sweden: Stordalen | collected... | reverse complement strand
CTCTTAGGAAAGCCTTGAGCTTTGTTGGCATCAATTGGTTGTGGGCGCTTCCTCCTGAAGGGTCGGTTAAACTGATCCTCGAAATTAAGACAATGGGGTAATCAATTTGGAACTAACTCCCCGAATTAGGACGCTAATTGAGGCGGCCTATTTCTCGATAGACTGAAGCCGGGTCACGCGCCGCGCAGCTTGCCATACCGCGACATCACGGCCGTCCAAAAGCGCCTTGGCTGTCTAAATGACCTCTTGGTCCGAATCGCACTCGATGACTTGGGACGGGCCAGCGACGCGATTGTCGTGCGTGACCGCATAAATCCGGACTCTGCCGTCGCCCTCTGCTTCACGGGCAATCGCATACTATAGCCAATGAAATTCCCCCGGTTCGTCGAAAACCGCACGGAACTCCAAACGAGGACGCCGCTAATTTGAAGTAAGACGAGGGGCCCGGAAATCGGTCAGCACCCAAAAACCGGTGCTGCTTCAATAGGCCACGCCTCGCACCAAACTGGGCCGCGACGCCGCGATTGGTTATGTTCAGCCATGGCCTCCCTCATTCCCCAACACCCGTTAGGCCGCCGCTTGGTCTATGAGTTGATCCACTTGGCGCGCGTCGGTCGTACCGCTTTGAATGTCGGATTTTCACCGGTTCAGCCCGCGATCGGCGACGATCCCGATTTTGCCAGCGAGCAGGGACAGATCCAGCTTTACGCCGAATTGCTCGCGCTGCTCCCGTTCGACGACGACCAATGGCGAAAAGTCTCGGTGCTGGAGGTCGGCGCGGCTGGCGGCGGTGGTTTGCGGTTTTTGCAGAAGCGCTACCAGCCCCGCGAAATCATCGGTATCGAATTGTCTACCGTAGCCGCTTGGCGGGGCAGGCGGCAGGGGGCGGACATTCGGCAAGGCGATGCAAGCAAGCTGCCCTTCCCTGCTAGTCGCTTCGATTGCGTGCTATGCATCGACGCGCTGAGTTACTTTCACCAGGAGACGTTTTTTCGCGAACTCCGCCGGGTGACTAAGCCCGGCGGCCGGGTGATGTTGGGCCAGGGGATGCCGGGCACACTGGACCAGATTCAGCATTATTTTCGACATTTTGGCGCCATGTCGGGACTGGAGGTCGAAAGTTTCCACGATCTCGCGGCTGGCGTCAGGCGATCGATCATCGCAAACGCGCGTCGGGCGCAGCCCATTTTGCGGCTGTGGCCGCGCTGTCTAAGACTGCGTGCGGTTGAGAATTTCTTCATGCTGCCGGGAGGAGAGAGATTCGAGCAATGGCAGTCGGGTTTCTTACGCTTTGGAGTGGCTATCCTCAGGCGCTCGTAAGCCAAAGGGTCACTGGCTCGCCGATTACCGCCACATGGCTACTACTACGGCGGCCGGCGAATAGCGATGTGCCGCGTCCTCGCGCAGGTCGGTCACATCCCCGGCCGTTCTACCAGTCGACAGTTATCGCCACGTGGCCGATCGTCTTAAAATCTTTCTCCGCAATGCGAAGCGCCGTATGGAAGCGGAAGTCGAGCCGCGGCGAATTGATCGAGACGACGTGCCAGAATGAAAGAGGCCGCCAACTGAGGCGGCCTCGCGCGGTTATTTAATCCGCCGGCCTCAGCAGGGACCGCACCAGCAGCGGCCGTAGCCGCAAATCCAGTGCCGCCCGGGCGGACATTTGCCCCAGTCGAGCGGCCCGCGGCAGCCGACTTCCTTGACGATCGGGGTTGCGTTGCGCAGCGCTTTCAGGCTGTGAGCGCCTTGGGATTGCGCACTAGCCGTGATGACCGTCATTGCCTGAACGAGCGCCATGGCAGCCAAAGTCATAATAAGCTTTCGCACGAGATCCTCCTTCCGTTGCGTGACCATCCAAAATCAAGACCCGTCAAAATGAAACTAGGACAACCGCCGAGTCAAATTAGGACAATCGGCTCGGAGTTAGGACAGCACCTTCGAGACCAGGGCAGCGTCTTCAGCTGGGCCATACCGTGACTCTGTCCGCCGCCCGACCGTGTACGGTATCGGGTGACCCGTTTGTTCTCCTGGCCAAAATGCGAACGTCCCAAAACCAAAACCGGCCACTAAGCCCGGAAACCGGCCAGTACCCGAAAAACCGGAATTGTCCCCTCAAACCAAGTATTGATTCTGCGGATATAATTCCTATGTCCAGTACTGTTCCACAATCGCAAGGTATGCAGACGTCCTAGGGCGCGATAAAGTGACAGTCACGTGGGGGACATAAATCGGCAATTTGTGGGGCGTTTCCTTAACTACCGATTGAGAATCTGTCTCGCTGGAGTGGAGAGCGAAGTAACGTGCCTGATCGCAAAGTTAAAATGACACTTCCGAACGGCAAGGTCGTCGATGGCGTTGAAATAGCCGTTGATGAATCTACCGAACGTTGGAGCGATATAACGTTCAAGGACGGAATCCGGATACGCGTGAAAATGACGGTTGTCTCAGTTCATCGCGCCGATGACGAATATGACCCAGAAGGCAACCCAATGATGGCGCTGAATATGGCCCCCTCGGTTGCAATCATTGAGGTACCGGAATCTCTCAAAAAGAAGAAGGCTTCATAAAAATGTACCCGCGCCTCGAAACTAAATGGGCCAATCCTGTGAACGAGAATGTGCTCCGAGCTGTTTCTCAGGAGTCACAGGAGAGCTTTGTCACGATCAACGATCCCGACAGCATTGGTGATATGCTCGTCAGCGCGAACGCCGTACTCGACAAAATGTTGATAGCCGCAAACGGGGCGAATTATTCGCTTGTTACCGTTACATTTCCTGTTCTCGGATGGGCAGAGAATTGGACTAAATTCCACGAACTCGCAACGAAATGGAAACAAGACAGATCTGGAATTTCGTCCCGTATACAAAATATTGTTTCAGACCCCAATTATTTGCAGATTATTGGAATGGGACCGGATGTGGTTCCTCTTATATTGTTGCAGCTTCGCAATGAGCTGAAATATTCCGAACCCGATCATTGGTTTGTTGCCTTGCGATCTATCACGGGGGAAAATCCAGTTCCGGCTGCAAGCCGTGGCAATCTCGTTGAGATGGCCAAGTCTTGGATAGAATGGGGCGTAGAGAGGGGACTCCTTGACGCAGAAAACTTTCGAGGAGCTTTTTCCAAATCTTGGTAATTGGAAGAAAACCAGCAACGCCACTAACGCTTACAATTGCGTAGCGTTTGCGGCCTCCGAAGACTCACGATGGTGGGATTGCGCACCGTTTGATGATTATTATTGGCCTGAGAATGTGCCCAGAGACGATACTCTCGCAACATTTATTGAGTTGTACAAAGCGCTGGGCTACCAGGTTTGCCCGGATGGGTCACTGGAACAAGGGTGCGAAAAAATAGTCATTTATGCAAATAGATTGGGTATTGTTGAGCACGTGGCACGCCAATTGCCGAACGGTAGCTGGACAAGCAAAATTGGAGAGCGCGAGGATATTATGCACGAAACCCCGGATTCTTTGGCTGGCGATGAATACGGGCAGCCAATATGTTTCATGTCACGACCGAACAGACAGGAGGCGGCGGTATGACCAATCGTTCAAAGGGCGAAGAAGAAAAAAACTCCTCTAAGTCTTCTTCCTCTTGCCCCGACGACGCCGACCATCGCTCCACCGACGGGAACCCCACTCACCGAGAGGATTTCACGCGTCTTGTAGGCGCGGCAGCGCGAAAGCGTGAACGAGAAGATTGAACATTGACCAGTGCGAGTGCCGCATGTTCCGGCGATAGCTAAACTCACTGACGTATTTCCAAGCGTGTTTGCTCGAAATGTGAACGTGGGTGCCTTTGATGGCGCGCTTCAATAGCGACCAATGGCCCTCCAAGCTATTCACGTGATGGATGCCGCGCACGTATTCCTTGGCTGAGTGGTTGACCGCGCCATGGTCGTAAGAATGCTTTAGGCCACTATAGGCGCGATGTTCATCCATGCTGATCGTGCTACCGTCCGCGACGTTCTCATTGAGGATCCCCTCGACCGTGTAAATCGTCACGTCAGGGATCGGCGCGGCAACAATCTTACCGTCGCGCTGTAGCAAGCCCATCACGATTGTTTTGTTTTCCGGCTCATTTGCTTTACGGCGTCCGCCAACCAGGGTTTCATCAATCTCGATATGACCCTTACCGGGTCAAAGCGCGCCGCTCATTCGAGTGTGAACATTGCGGCTATCAGGTGTATCCGACTGCCGGGACGCCGTTCGAGAGCACGCGCACGCCACTGCGGGATTGGTTCTACGTCATGTTCCTTTTCTGCGCCTCGCGTACCCGAACGGCTTTTGAATATTGAAGCAAAGGTCGAAGTTCTAGCCGGTCCAACAAACGTCAAACTGGACCTCAAGGTTGCCGATGACAAAATCGGTGATTGAGCCGAATCGGTATCCGGCAAACCAGGCCAGTACCCAACTGAGACGGTCTATTTGAGGGTAGCGGCGACTGAGATACCAAGCGAAGTTATGTTCGTGACAAGGCCGGCGAGGTCTATCGCGTGCTTTTTCATATAGGCCCCGACGCCTGATTTTTCTGCGGCGTCGGCGGGCTTAGTTCCGCCCTTCAACAAATCAATGAATTTCTCCAAGCACTCCGGCGGCACGTCAGGAATGCCAAGTTTCTCTGCTACCGATGGAGCGCCTGCAAGATGAACTGCTGTGTCGAGACTTTCGATGATGCTTGAATCGATTGTAATGTCCCATCCCTGACCAGCGAAAACGCCGATCTTAGTGCCTTTGATCGAGCTACCTGTAATAATGACTTTGTTGGCCATGGTGTTTTTTCCCCGCGCTCAACCGCATGTAGGTGTTGAATGCACGGTAACAAGTTGCCCCAAAAGGGACCACCGTCAGATTCAATAGGGACCACTCGTGCCGGGAGGGGGTTGAAAGGGACCAGTACCCCAAAACGCATATATCCCCTATAGACAATTAGAACAAAAGGGTCTATAGTATAGCCATCCTGACGGGGAGAGTTCAGATGGCTAAAAAAGGCCCGAATATCCGAGAGTTTAATCGCCGGTTCCCAGATGAGGATAGCTGCCTCAATCACATGATGCGGGTCCGCTTTGGCGAGCGGTTGACCTGCTTCCAATGCCAGAAACAAGCCAACTATTACCGGGTTACGGGGCGGCGCTCGTTCGTGTGCGAGCATTGCGGCTATCAGGTCTACCCGACCGCAGGGACGCCCTTGGAAAGCACCCGGACGCCCCTGCGGGACTGGTTTTTCGTGATGTTCCTGTTCACCACGTCCCGCAATGGCGTCGCCGCAAAAGAGGTCCAGCGCCAATTGGGCGTGACCTACAAAACCGCTTGGCGCATGTGCAACCTGATCCGCAAATACATGGGCTACGTGGATGGCGACTTCCCGATTGGCGGTCCTGGCAAGACAGTCGAAATCGACGAAAGTTTCTTCGGCGGCAAGGACAAGATCGGGCACGACGATAAGGCGGTCGTGTTCGGCATCGTCGAGCGCAACGGCGACGTTCTTACTCGTCACGTCGCCATGCGCACCAAGGCCCATATCATCCCTCATGTCGTTTCGTTCGTGAAACCCGGTTCTAAAATCTACACGGACAAAGGATCGGCATTTAAGTTGCTGACGGAACGCTACGGCTACGAACACGAGTCGGTCGATCACGAAGCAAAAGAGTACGTGCGCGGCGACGTTCACACGAACACAATCGAATCGTTTTGGGCGAACGTGAAGCGCGGCATCAAGGGGACTTACGTGCACGTTTCAAAGAAGCACCTTCAGACTTACCTTCGCGAGTTCGAGTATCGCCATAACCTGCGCCGGATGCCTTATCTGATGTTTGATTGTCTGTTGCAGGCTTTTCCGAAGGTTCGGGTCGGGTAGCCATCGCGTGCAATAGGCGGTCGAAACGCTTGCTGGTTTTCTCGGTCATACGGTTTCCCTCTCGGTAGCAGGGGTAGAATCCGATCTCGTTACTTTGAGTTCTGTTTCGCTCATTGCGTCAATGGTCAAATCGAGCCGACGGCTATTGGCGTTCTTACCGTGGACAACTATCGTCGCAAAATATTGTTTTTTGCTTTCGAGTACTGGTCGATCAATAAAGCTGAAGGTTCCCGTTCCCTCTTCATCGCATCTAATTTTTAGGTTGTAGCCGTCATCACGACCGAAACTGATTGATTCGACTTCAACAAATCGGAAAAACATTTTTTCCGTCGCTGCCAGATGAAATTGCGTACTTTTCTCATCCTCGCCGCGAATATCACGAAACAACATAGCCCCCTTCCTGATCGGAGAAACGGGGCCGAAATTCTCGATAACGACTCGGCATCCTTCAATGGGGCGGTTCTCTAGATTTTCAATCCAAATTCGGAGAAGGGCGTGGCGTGTAAGCCCGTAATGCGGGCCGTCTATGTCGAAGGCTCTATATTCAAATCCAATATCGAAGGAGGGAGGGCGGCTTGCGTCGTTGGCGACCTGCCGCAAGCCATCAAGCTTATCGGCCCGATCTTTTTCGGCGTAGTAGAGCGTCACAGGCGCGTTCGCGAGTCTCACAACAAAGGCGACGGTCCATGTCACGGCGAACGCACCAAGAGCGCCTAAAAAGCCATCCGCGATTGGGCTGCCGGTGCTCATAACGTCGGCCCCAAATCGCGCGTTCGCCCAAACGGTGAAGCCGGAGAAAATTGGGATGCCGAAAACCCACTGCCAATCGTTCGCGAACGCCGTGTTTCCCCAGAAAGCTCTCCGGGCGCAAAGCCACCAAAAGGTAAGAAAACGGCGCATCCCCAAAATCTAGCAGATTCCTGGTAATTGCTCAAAGGGGATATATGTGCCCCAAAACCTAAAAGAACATATTGCGAACGAAGAACAGATCGTGTACACTCTTTCTACCGCCAATCGCCAGCGGGCCAATGGGGGCCGGCTCGGCCAAATGGGGTGAAGGAGGGGGGCGGCTTCCGTGTCCTCCGAATCCCGGCCATAAGGAGCATGAGCAATGAGTGCAGCGCTTCGTCTCGTCGAAGGAACGTCCATGGACAAATCGAAAGCCCTTGATGCTGCGCTCTCGCAGATTGAGCGCAGTTTCGGCAAGGGCTCGATCATGCGGCTCGGCAAGAACATGGCGGCGATGGACATCGAAACCGTGTCCACCGGCTCGCTCGGCCTCGACATTGCGCTCGGTATCGGCGGGTTGCCACGCGGCCGCGTGGTCGAGATCTATGGTCCGGAATCCTCAGGTAAAACCACACTCGCTTTGCACACTCTCGCTGAGGCGCAGAAAAAGGGCGGCACTTGTGCCTTCATCGATGCCGAGCATGCGCTCGATCCGATCTATGCGCGCAAGCTTGGCGTCAATGTCGACGACCTTTTGATCTCGCAGCCCGACGCCGGCGAACAGGCGCTGGAAATCGCCGATACGCTGGTGCGCTCCGGCGCAGTCGACGTTCTGGTGATCGATTCGGTTGCGGCTTTGGTGCCGCGCGCTGAACTCGAAGGCGAGATGGGCGACAGCCAGCCGGGGCTCCAAGCGCGGCTGATGAGCCAGGCGCTGCGCAAGCTCACCGCCTCGATCAACCGCTCCCACACTATGGTGATCTTCATCAATCAGATCCGCATGAAGATCGGCGTCATGTACGGCTCGCCGGAAACCACGACCGGGGGACATGCGCTCAAATTCTACGCCTCCGTCCGGCTCGATATCCGCCGCATCGGCGCCATCAAGGAGCGCGAGGAGGTGGTCGGCAACCAGACGCGGGTGAAAGTCGTCAAGAACAAGCTGGCGCCGCCATTCAAGCAGGTCGAATTCGACATCATGTATGGCGAAGGTATCTCCAAGATGGGCGAATTGGTCGATCTCGGCGTCAAAGCCGGCGTCGTGGAGAAGTCCGGCTCCTGGTTCTCCTACGACAGCCAGCGCATCGGCCAAGGCCGCGAGAACGCCAAAACCTTCCTCAAAACCAATCCGGATATTGCGACAAAAATCGAGGCGGCGATCCGGCAGAATGCCGGTCTCATCGCCGAAAAGATTCTGGCCGGCGAGAAAGAGACCGCCGAGGACGACGACGACGACGCGGCGGAAGGCTAAGCGCGGCAGCGCGCGATGTCCTCCCCCCCTCGTGCGTGGGGGAGGACGGCAGGGTAGCCTTAGGCGCCGCGGCGTTCTGCGGTCCACGAGCCCGAGCACGAGCCGCCGGTCCAGGAGCCGCCGCCGGCGTCGCCGGACAGGCGGCCCGAGCCGCTCGCGCTTTTACCCGCAGCGCTGACCGTCACGGTGATGGCGCCGGTCTGCGCGACCGCACCCGCGATGGTAAAACCGGTATCGCCGGCATCGGCGAGCCGGCCGTTGGAAATGCGGACCGGATAGCGGTAGCCGCGATCGCAATCGCCCTTTTCGGTGACGATTAACACGCTCCACAGTCCGTCATAGTGCGGCGCTGCGAAACTCGTCGTCGTGATCATAGCGGCGGATGTGGCGATCAAGGCGCACAGCACGCCGCCGCCGGCTCGGTTTGTCAGATTGATCATAGCTGCCGTCCCTGCTTGCGGGTGCGATCCCGCTCAATTTGTTGGCCCGGAGGTTAGAAGGCGGCTATCGCCTCCCGCACTCGCAGGTTAGTCGCGCCTAAGTAAGTAAATGTTCTAACGGTAAAGGTTCAAATCCAGTTGATCGGGGCGGTAAAATTGCCGCAAAATTGCCGCGACACCGACCGCTGCGGCGAATTACCGAATGTTTACCGGTTTTTGAATCCCTTAGCGCTGCCCGGACAGGTTATCGACGCCGGTCGGCGCGGCGGCTGGGGGCGCAGGCGCGGTATGCGGGCCTGCCGGCGGATCGGACATCACGAGGCGATAGCCGACGCCGAGCTCGGTTAACAGGATCCGCGGCTGCGTCGGGTCGGCTTCGATCTTGCGGCGCAGTTTGCGCACGAAAATGCGCAGATAATGGGTGTCGTCGATATGTTCGTTACCCCAGACCTCGCGCAGCAGGTACTGATGGGTGACGACGTTGCCGGAATGCTGGGCCAACATCTGCAGCAATCTGTATTCCTTGGGCGTGAGCGTGACGCGGTGGTCGTTGATGAAAACGGCGCGCGCGGCAAAATCGATTGCGAGCGGTCCGAATTTCACCACCGGTTCGCCGCTCGTGGCGCGCAGTTGCCGGCGCATCGCCGAATGTGCGCGCGCCAGCAATTCGGCCATGCCAAACGGTTTCACCACGTAGTCGTCGGCACCGAGCTCGAGGAGGCGGACTTTCTCGGCTTCGTTGGCGCGTACCGAGAGCACGATCAGGGGCACCGTCGACCAAGCGCGCAGCCGTTCCAGCACGTCGGCGCCATCCATATCCGGCAGGCCGAGATCGAGAATCACCAGATCGGACGGCTTGAGAGTGGCGGCGCGCAACGCCTCGGCGCCGGTCTCGGCCTCCTGCACGGTGAAGCCGTCTAGCTCAAAGCCGGTCCGCAAAAACCGCCGGATCTGGACTTCGTCGTCGACGACCAGCACGCGGGACGCTATTTCAGTCATCGATTGTAGTCTCCAATGGCGCCGCTTCGCTGGGGAGCGGCAGATGGATCGAGACCGTCGTGCCGCGGTCGACACCGTCGCTCTCGACTTCGACCCTGCCGCCGTTGGCTGAGATGAAAGCGTTGGCGATCCATAGCCCTAGTCCGGAGCCGGAGGTGGTCGAGGCGTGGCGCGGCCCGCGGAAGAAACGGCCGCCGACCTGACGTTGCTCCTCGCTGGACAGGCCCGCCCCGCAATCGTGGACCGACAGCACGACGGTGTGTCCGTTGGGTCGGGCGGCGACCCGGATCGGCGCGCCGTCGGAAGAATATTTCGCGGCATTGTCGAGGATTTGCACCAGCGCCTGCTCGACCTGCGTCGGGTCGGCGCGCACGATGGGTAGATTGGAGTCGAGGTCGAGCGTGACCGGGTGCCCGGCGAGCCGCCGCTTGCGGTGCTCGACCGCGGCATTGACGATATCGACCGGCTCGATCCACTGCATTTTCGGCCGCACCTGCTGACTCGATATGGTGGTGGCATCGAGCAGGTTTTGGATGTCATTATTGAGGCGTTCGGCTTCGTCCCGCACCACGACGGTGAGCGCATGCAGCCGCTCGTCGGCGGCGAGCGCCGGCGCATTCGACAGGATCGTCGCGGCGCCGAGGATGGACGCGAGCGGGGTGCGCAGTTCGTGCGACACCGAGCCGATCAGCGCTTCGCGCAACAGTTCGGTCTCCGAGCGCATCTTCGCCTCGTTAAGCGCGCGAGCGACGTCGAGCCGCTCCAGCGTCGCCGCGGCGTCGGCCAGTGCATCGTCGATGCGCTGACGCATGCCGGCGAGCGCCTCGCCCGACACGTTGCCAAGATCGACGGCGACAATGCCGAAATCTGGAGTCTTCGGCGAGACGCGACGAATGAGCCAGATGTTGCCTATGCCGTCGTCGATCGTGAGTTCAAGGCCTTCATCCTGTTCGACGCGGGCCACCTCGGCGCGCAGCCGTTCCGGCACGCCGTCGGCGGCGCCTGCGTCGGCCGCGCCGAGCAGTACCACCTTGCGTTGGACCAGATTGGCCAGGTGATTCTGGATCGCGACGAAAATCTCGGCGGCGCTGGGGGCGGCTGCGAGGCGGCGGGAAAACGCGTAGAGATCGGTCATCTCCTGCTCGCGCTTGCGTGCGATCGTGGTGTGGCGCTTGGCTTGGGTGGCGAGGTGCGACACAAAGACCGCGACGACCATGAACAGGACGAGATTGAGCGCCTCCTGCGGCGAGGCGACTTGGAAGCTGTAGAGTTGCGCGAAGTATACGTAGCCGGATAGAATCACGCCGGCGACTGCGGTGACCAGCGCGGGAATGACGCCGAATTGGTAGCTGGCGATCATCACCGGGACGAGATAGAGCACCGCGCCGCGCAGGATGCCGAGATACTCGCGCAACACCAGCGCGACGACCGTCGTAATCGCGACCATCAACAAGGCAGCCGCTATGCCGCGCAATTGCCGCCACAGCGGCGTAAGTCCTTGACCGAATTCCGAACTCAGTCCCGGACGCAAACTCGGCTCAATTTTTGGGGTCGCTCGCAATCGAATGCCGCTCAAATAATGATAACGAGGCTGATGCAGGGCGAACATAGGCCGCTGTCTCCGCGCCGGCCATCTTTTTTGCGTCTGGACCGGCGTATTGGCGCGTCGGCGCGAACAAATTTTCGTAATTAACCATTTCGTGTTTATTTGGAATTTACGGGCGTAGTTACGCCGCAGGGCCGTTTCAGCTGCCGCGATCCAACAAACTGCCGCAATTGTCTGGTCGAATGCCGGTCGATCCGCTGCGGGAAGGCTTTCACCATCTTCTGCTTCCCCCTCCGGGTTCCGCCCCCGGCGACTTCCCCGCCGGGGGCTTTTCCTTTTGCCGCCGGGGCTTTTCTGTTTGCGGCAGCCGCTCCATCGACGGCAAGGAGACGCTGCCCGACGACGAAACGCCAACGGGGGCGCCGCCGCTGCGCTCACTTTGCAGGCACATTCTGTGTGTCATGGTCGTCCCCCGGCGGCTCGCTCGCCTTGGCGCTTGGTCCGGCGGGGTTGTCGTGGCTTTGCTCGTCATACCCATGACGGCTTGAATAGAACAGCAGCGTCATCAGCCCGAACCCGACCACGAGCGAAAACACCACGCCGAGCGTCATGGCGATATAGCCGTCGATCGGCATGGGCGGGCCGGCAGTCGCGGTCCACGCCCGGGCCGCGTACCACACGCTCGCCGTCAAGATTGCGAACAGCGGCGCGAATAGCGCGATCAGGCCCAAGACGCGCAATGTGGCGCCCGCTTTGGTGTCAGGCTTTCCCATGTCGCATAGATAGGCTGCCGCGTGCGGACTGCCAGTCGCCGCACCTCGGCCGAGAATGGGCGCTCGGTAACTTCCCGCCCGGACCTTGACGTGCGAGAGTAAGGTTTTATCAACGCCCAGATGGGCTTTGCGAGGAGGGACCGATGTCAACGGTGGGCAATAGTGAAGGTCAAATCGACAGCGCGCGACTGATCATACCGGGGCTGGCGGGGCTCTATGCCAGCATGGCACCCTATAGCTACGCCATCATCCGCTTCTGCGCCGGCGCCATTTTGATCTATCACGGCTACGGCAAGCTGTTCGGCGGCAATGTTGGCGCCGTCGCCGACCATGTGGTCGTGCCGCTTGGTCTGCCGTTTCCGATCGTGTGGGCCTATTTCATTGCCAGCCTGGAATTCTTCGGCGGCGCGGCGCTGGCCGTCGGCTTTTTGACCCGGCCGATCGCGCTCCTGCTGGCAGTCGAATTCGTCATCATCACTTATTGGCATTACGGCAACGGCTACGTGTTCGCCGCCCCGCATGGCGGCTACGAATATCCGCTCGTGCTGTTGGTGCTTTACGTTGCGATCTTTTTCCGCGGCGCCGGACGCTGTTCGATCGATCGGGCGATCGGAAAAGAATTCTAACAACAAACCGGGCGAAAAATGACGCGCGCCGCCGGGCGTTGAGTCCGGCGGCGTGTTACGCCATTGCGATCAAGCCATTGCGGCTTTCAGACCGGCGTCGATTTTGTCGAGGAAGCCCGTCGTGGTGAGCCACTTCTGATCGGGACCGACGAGCAATGCGAGGTCTTTGGTCATGAAGCCGGATTCGACGGTTGCAACGGTGACCTTTTCCAGCGTCGAAGCGAATTTTGCCAGCGCCTCGTTGTCGTCGAGCTTGGCGCGGTGGGCAAGCCCGCGCGTCCAGGCGAAGATCGACGCAATGGAGTTGGTCGAGGTTTCGCGGCCTTTTTGATGCTCGCGGTAATGCCGTGTGACCGTGCCGTGAGCGGCCTCGGCTTCGACGATCTTGCCGTCCGGCGTGGTCAGCACCGAGGTCATCAGGCCGAGTGAGCCATAGCCCTGCGCCACCGTGTCCGACTGCACGTCACCGTCGTAATTTTTGCAGGCCCAGACATAGCCGCCCGACCATTTGAGCGCCGCCGCCACCATGTCGTCGATCAGCCGATGCTCGTAGGTGATTTTCTTCGCGGCGAATTTGTCCTTGAATTCGGCGTCGAATACGGCCTGGAAAATGTCCTTGAAGCGGCCGTCATAGACTTTGAGAATCGTGTTTTTGGTCGACAGGTAGAGCGGATAGCCGCGGCTGAGCGCGTAATTCATCGAAGCGTGGGCAAAATCGCGGATCGAGTCATCAAGATTATACATCGCCAAGGCTACGCCTGAGCCGGGAAACTGGAACACCTCGCGCTTGATCTCGTTGCCGTCGTCGCCGACGAAGGTGAGGTAGAGCTTGCCCTTGCCGGGCACCAGATAGTCGGTGGCGCGGTACTGGTCACCATAGGCGTGGCGGCCGATGATGATCGGCTGGGTCCAGCCGGGCACCAGCCGCGGCACGTTCTTGCAGATGATCGGCTCGCGGAAGATGACGCCGCCGAGAATGTTGCGGATGGTGCCGTTCGGCGAGCGATACATGTCGTGGAGCTTGAATTCCTTTACCCGCGCTTCGTCCGGCGTGATGGTCGCGCATTTGACCGCGACGCCCACCTTCTTGGTGGCTTCCGCGGCGTCGATCGTAATCTGATCCCGCGTCTCGTCGCGCTTCTCCATGCCGAGGTCGAAATACATCAGCTCGATGTCGAGATAGGGATAAATCAGCTTGTCCTTGATGTACCGCCAGATGATCCGGGTCATTTCGTCGCCGTCCATCTCGACGACGGGATTTGCAACCTTGATTTTCGCCATTTTAAGGAGCCACCTTTTAAGAACGGCACCGGCAACGGTTGTCGAGGCGACGGTCGTCGGACTGACGGAATTTTCGGCGCGCGTTCATCGAAGACGCCGCCCGGCGCGGCTGCGGCGGGTCCTATAGCATCGACGCTATTGACGTGAAAGCGGTGTTAGGTCGTGGACCTAAACCGCATCCAGAGGCGCGTGGCTGCGCCCCGCCATGCCGGTCGCGTCGATGGCGCCTGGGACTAGGTCACAGCGAGAAGGGCGGCGCTGCCGCTCGCACTGACGTCTCGCTCGATCCGTTTGCCATCGAGCGAAGTCAAGGCCTCGGCGTCGTCCGCCGTCGTCGGATTCCGCGTCAGAGCGCGGCGATCGCTGCGTTCAGCGTGGCGCTCGGCCGCATCGCGGCCGATGTCTTGGCAACATCGGGCAGGTAGTAACCGCCGGTGTCGACCGGCTTGCCTTGCGCGCCGATCAGTTCGCCATTGATCTTGGTTTCGTTTTTGGCGAGCGTCTCGGCCAGCGGTTTGAAGCGGGCTTGCAGCTCCGCATCCTTGGTCTGCGCGGCCAGCGCCTGAGCCCAATAGAGGGCGAGGTAGAAATGGCTGCCACGATTGTCGATTTCGCCGACCTTGCGCGCAGGATTGCGGTTGAACTCGAGGAATTTGCCGATGGCGGTGTCGAGCGTCTCGGCGAGAACCTGCGCCTTGGCGTTCTTGTAGGTCTGCGCCAGATGTTCGAGCGAGGCGCCAAGGGCGAGGAACTCGCCGAGCGAATCCCAGCGTAGATAACCCTCTTCCTCGAACTGCTGCACGTGTTTGGGCGCCGAACCGCCGGCGCCGGTCTCGAAAAGACCGCCGCCCGCCAAGAGCGGAACGATCGACAGCATTTTGGACGAGGTGCCGAGCTCCATGATCGGAAACAGGTCGGTCAAGTAATCGCGCAGCACGTTGCCGGTGACGGAGATTGTGTCCTGCCCCCTGCGAATGCGCTCCAGCGAAAACTTGATCGCTTCGACCGGCGCCAGAATGCGGATGTCGAGGCCTTTGGTGTCTTGATCCTTCAGGTACTTCTCAACTTTGGCGATGACCTGCGCGTCATGCGCGCGCTTGGCGTCGAGCCAGAACACCGCCGGGGTGCCGGTGAGGCGCGCGCGGCGCACGCCGAGCTTGACCCAGTCCTGGATCGGCGCGTCTTTGGCCTCGCACATGCGGAAGATGTCGCCGGTCTCGACCGGACGCTCGAGCAGCACCTTGCCGTCATCGGCGACGACGCGGACCGTTCCATTCGCGGAAATTTCGAACGTCTTGTCGTGCGAGCCGTATTCCTCGGCCTTTTGCGCCATCAACCCCACGTTCGAAACCGAGCCCATGGTCTTGGGATCGAACGCGCCGTGCGCCTTACAGTCCTCGATGGTCGCTTGATAGAGCGTCGCGTAGGCGCGATCCGGGATCACGGCCTTGACGTCATGCAGCTTGCCGTCGGCACCCCACATCTGTCCGGATTCGCGGATCATCGCCGGCATCGAAGCATCGACGATCACGTCGCTGGGCACGTGCAGGCAAGTGATTCCCTTGTCGGAATTGACCATGGCGAGGCCCGGCCGCTTGGCGTATTCGGCCGCGATGTCGTCCTTGATCGCTTTTTTCTCTGCGTCCGGCAACGTCTCGATCTTCGTCAGCAGATCGCCGAAGCCGTTGTTGAGATTGACGCCGAGACGCTTGAGCGTGGCGGCGTGCTTCTCGATCACGTCGGCGAAGAAGACGGACACGACATGGCCGAACACGATGGGATCGGCGATCTTCATCATGGTCGCCTTCACGTGCAGCGAAAACAGCACGCCTTCCTTCTTGGCGGCTTCGATCTGCTCGGCAAAGAAGGCGCGCAGCGCCTTGCGGCTCATCACCGCCGCGTCGATGATCTCGCCGGCCTGAAGCGGCGTCTTCGCCTTCAACACCGTGACGGCGCCGTCGGCGCCGACCAGCTCGATGCGGGCGTTGGTCGCCGCCGCGACGGTGGTCGCTATTTCCGAGCCGTAGTAGTCGCCGCCCGACATGTACGCGACATGCGATTTGGATTCGGAACTCCAGGAGCCCATCTTGTGCGGATTTTTGCGGGCGTATTGCTTGACGGCGCCGGCGGCGCGGCGGTCGGAGTTGCCCTCGCGCAGTACCGGGTTGACGACGCTGCCGAACACCTTGGCGTAGCGGGACTTGATGTCCTTCTCGGCTTCCGTCGCGGCATTGTCCGGATAGTCCGGAACGCCGTAGCCCTTGCCTTGCAGTTCCTTGATTGCGGCCTTGAGCTGCGGGATCGAGGCGGAGATGTTGGGTAGCTTGATGATGTTGGCTTCGGGCCGCGTCGCGAGCTCGCCGAGTTCGGCGAGTTCGTCGTTGATTCGCTGCGCAGGGGTGAGCTTCTCGGGGAAAATGGCGAGGATGCGACCGGCCAGCGAGATGTCCTTCAGCTTCACGGATACACCCGCCGCGCCCACGAAGGCTTCGACGATCGGCAGTAGGGAATAGGTCGCGAGCGCCGGGGCTTCATCGACCTTGGTCCACATGATTTCGAGATCTGGCATGGTTACACCTCTGATCGCCGGGCGGGTTTAGGCCGAGCGGAAACTGAACATTGATGGGCGCGGCGATATGGCTTTTCGCTCGGGCCCTCAAATGAATTATTCTCTGCGCGGGCACCGCCAACCGGGAATCCGAATGACGGGGAGTTCGGCGCGCGCCCTATAGCATCCGCACTCCGCTGGTGAAAGCCTTGTTAGCAGGTGCGAGATAGCCGCCGGTGGGCCAGAAGGCGGCTGGCACATGCGCGGAAAGGTACGAAAACACCGCGCATTTGGCCATCGCGGCGGCGGGTGAAGGGCTTTTCGCGCAATAGCGGCGCAGGTGGCGAGCATGCGCGCCGAAGCAGACTTGGCGCGCCGAAGCAGACTTGGCGCGCCGAAGCAAAAGCCCCGGCGGGCAGCCACTCGGTGTTTCGGCCGGATACGGTGCCGCCGCTTGACGCAAGCGGCCGGCTTGGGCAGGGGCTGCGCCTTGAGGGAAGCGCCTCGAGGAGTAACGCATGCCGGGCGCAGGCACCGATAAGACCAAGGATTGGATCGAAGAGCCCGGCCCGGTGGTCATCCTGGTCGAGCCACAGCTCGGCGAGAATATCGGCGCTGCGGCCCGCGCCATGGCCAATTTCGGCTTATCGCGGCTGCGCCTCGTTCGCCCGCGTCAGCCGTGGCCGAACGACAGGGCCCGGATCATGGCGTCCGGTGCCGACCGCATTCTCGATGGCGTTGCATTGTACGATAGCCTTGAAGGGGCGATTGCCGACTGTAGTTTTGTCCTTGCCACCACAGCGCGCGCCCACGACCAGGCCAAGCCGGTGGTCGGCCCGGCCGAGGCGGCGGCGCTGGCCGCGCCGCGGATTGCGGCCGGCGAGACCGTCGGGGTGGTGTTTGGCCGTGAGCGCAACGGTCTCGAAAACGACGAGGTCGCGCTTGCCGACCGAATAGTCACGCTGCCGGTCAATCCGGCGTTCGCCTCGCTCAATCTGGCGCAGGCGGTGGTGATCGTGGCTTACGAGTGGTTCAAGCTTGCATCCGGCGCGAAGCTGCCGTTCGTCATGCCGGCAAAATCGGCGCCCGCGCCGAAACAGCAACTGTTAGCCTTCTTCGCCTCGCTCGAACGTGAACTGGAAAAAGTCGAATTTTTCCGCCCGCCCGACAAGCGCGAGACCATGCAAATCAACCTGCGCAACATCGTCACGCGCATGGCGCCGAGTCAGCAGGACATTCAGACGTTGCACGGCGTAATCATGGCGATCGCCGAGGGCCGCAAGGGCCCGGCGCGCGGCGGGGTGCTCGACGGCCCTGAAGCCGAAATCCTGCGCGCGCTGTTGGCCGAACAAGACACAGTCCGCGGCCCGAAGGAGCGCGGTCCGATGCGGGGGCTGGCCCGGTTTCTGCGCCGCAATCCGACCGAGGCGGAGCGGGCGCTGTGGCAGGCGCTGGTCAACGACCGCCGTTTCGCGGGATGCGGGTTCAAGCGCCAGACCCCGGTCGGGCAGCATATCTGCGACTTCGTGTCGTTTCCGCTGCGGCTCGTCATCGATGTCGTGCCCGCGGACGAAACCGCGGCCGCCGCCGCCGCGCGCGGGCAAAAACGCGCCTGGCTCGAAGCGCATAATTATAAGGTCCTGGGAATAATTGCCGGCGATATCGAGTCTGATATGGCGGCGGCGCTCGAGCGGATCGGCGGGGCCATCGGTTGAATTAACATTCCTTAAGTTCTCACTTGGCCGCGGTCGGAATATTGGGAGCGCCGAAGTGACGGGATCGAAACATGCAATTGGCTAACTCGAAAACGCGCTACGGCGCACTGCCGCAGCTCATCCATTGGCTGACGGCGCTGTTCGTGGTCGCGGGCTGGGTCCTCGGCCAGTTCGGCGACGATCTGCCAAAGGGCGCAGCGCGCGCGCTCGGGCTTTTTGCGCACATGACGCTTGGCGAATGCGTCATCGCTTTGCTCGCCATTCGCCTGGTTTGGCGGTTCGCCGATCCGCCGCCGCCGCCGGAGCCGACCCCGTTTGGGCCGTTGGTGACGGCGGCCGCGAAGCTGAGCCAATTCGCACTCTACGCTTTGCTGATCGTGGTGCCGCTTTTGGGAATGATCGTGCAGTTAGAGCGCGGCCACGATCTGCCGATTTTCGGATTGTGGGAATTCGTCTCGCCATGGCCCGCGGATCGCGCCATTGCGCGGAGCGTCCTGATCGCGCACCGCTATCTTGCCGACGCGCTCCTGATCCTGGCCGGCATCCATGCCGGCGCCGCGATCGCGCACCATTGGCTCTGGCGCGACCGCACGCTGGCGCGCATGCTGCCGGGAGCAGCGTGATGAGACTTAGCCGTTCAGCACCTTGATCGCCGCGGCCGCACCGGCGCGCAGGAACGAGAGATCGCTGCTCACGGCGAGGAAGCGGACTCCGCGCTTGGCCAGCGCCGCGGCACGCTCGGCCGAGTGGCAATAAGCGCCCGGAATTTTCTTCGCCTTTTGCGCGCCGGCAATCATGTGGTCGAGATGGCCTTCGACTTCCTTCGACAGCGGATCGACATTCTTGCCGTCCGACAGCGCGATCGAAAGATCGGAGGGGCCGAGGAAAAATCCGTCGATCCCTGGCGTCGTGATGATCGCGTCGAAGTTTTGCAGCGCGGTGCGGGTCTCGATCATCGCAAGCGTAATGACGTGATCATTGGCCTCGCGCAGATAGGTCGACATGTCGGACACGCCACCGAGCGTCATCGCACGGTGCGGACCCCAGCTGCGCTCGCCAAGCGGCGGAAACTTGGCCGCGGCGGCAAAAGCCCGCGCATCGGCCGGCGTATTGATCATCGGCGCGATGATGCCTTCGGCGCCGAAGTCGAGTGCGCGGCTGACCAAGGCAAAATCGCCCAGCGGAACGCGCACCAGCGGAGCGCTGCCGCCCTGGCGGACCGCGGCAATGCCGGCAAGAATGCCGCCTACGTCCCACAACCCGTGCTGGCTTTCGATCGTCACCGCGGAGAACCCGTCGCGCGCCAGCGTTTCGGCGACGAGCGGATAGGGCAGGCCGCACCATCCGGAGAAGACCGTTTCTCCGGCGTGAAGCCGGCGTGCGAGCGTGAATGCGGGCATGGTCATGGTGATTGCTTCGTGGTGATGGGTTGAATGTCGGTTGCGGCGGCCAGTGCTACTTGCCGGCTTTGATGTCGGCGACGGCCGTCGCCATCAGCTCGCTCATGGTTCTTTCGATCTGATGATCCGACTGGGCGACGCCCTTGGCGTCGAAATCCTTACGGATCTTGCGCATGACGTCGCGCTCGCCGGTGGCCTCGAACTCGGCCATGACAATGCCGAGCGCGTAACTGTCCGCTTCGGCGCCGCTTAAGCCAAGTTTTCCCGCCGCCCAAAGGCCGAGCAGCTTGTTACGCCGCGCGGTCGCTTTGAATTTGAGTTCTTCGTCGTGTGCAAACTGTTTTTCGAACGCGTCTTCGCGCTTGTCGAACGTTGTCATGGTGTACGCCCTTGAGGTCGTGGAACAGCGCAAATTACCTGCCGCCTTGCATATCGAGGGTAGCCCGTCAAGGCAACCGCAATCGGGTGTGCAGTTCGACATTGCGGTCGAGCCCGTGCAGGGCTATGTCGATTGTACTCCGCGTCAGCTTCGGCTAGCTTTTGCCGCGGAGGGGCCGCGTGAGTTGAGTCGCATGCCCTTTGCCGCCGCCGCGGACCTCGTCAACGCAATTGGAGCCACGGCATCCCGATGGATTTCACCAAGCCCCGGTACACACCGATGAGCCGCCGTCGCCGAATTTATGAAGGCAAGGCGAAGGTCCTTTATGAAGGACCCGAGCCTGGAACGTTGATCCAGCACTTCAAGGATGACGCGACCGCCTTTAATGCCAAGAAGCATGAGGTGATTGAAGGTAAGGGGGTGCTCAACAACCGGATCTCGGAATACATTTTCCAGCACCTCAACGATATCGGCGTGCCGACGCACTTCATCCGCCGCCTCAACATGCGTGAGCAGTTGATTCGCGAGGTCGAGATCATTCCGCTCGAAGTGGTGGTGCGCAACATCGCGGCCGGCTCCTTGTCGCAGCGGCTCGGCATCGAAGAGGGCACGCAACTGCCGCGCTCGATCATCGAGTTTTATTACAAAAACGACCAGCTCAACGATCCCATGGTCTCGGAGGAGCACATCACCGCGTTCGGCTGGGCGACGCCGCAGGAGATCGACGACATCATGTCGCTCGCCATCCGCGTCAACGACTTCCTGTCCGGACTTTTCCTCGGCGTCGGCATCCGCTTGGTTGATTTCAAGATGGAGACCGGCCGGCTGTGGGAAAACGATCTCATGCGGATCGTCGTCGCCGACGAGATTTCTCCCGACTCCTGCCGGCTGTGGGACATCAAGTCCAACGAGAAGCTCGACAAGGACCGCTTTCGCCGCGATCTCGGCGGACTCTTGGAGGCCTACACCGAGGTCGCCAAGCGGCTCGGCATCATGAGCGAGGGCGAGCGGCCGCAGGGCACCGGACCGATCCTGGTCAAGGGCTGAGCCTGCGGACTTTCTAGACCGGACTGTGCGTCAGCGAGATCCGGGTTGCACCTTGAGCCGCGCGATCGTCCACGGTTTTCGCTCTGCGCAAGCCGGGCCGCAGGTTGCGGGAGCGGCGATTCATACTTATTGAAAGGGCTATGAAAGCCCGCGTCACCGTTACGCTGAAATCTGGGATTCTCGACCCGCAGGGTAAGGCCATCGAGGGCGCGCTAAAGTCGCTCGGCGTCGGCGGGGTGGCGAGCGTGCGTCAGGGTAAGGTTTTCGACATCGAAATAGAGGGCGCGGACCGCGCCGGCACCGAGGCCGCACTCAAAGCTGCCGCGGAAAAACTGCTCGCCAATACCGTGATCGAAAATTACCGCATCGAGGTCACCGGATGATCGGGGCAGGTTTGCGGCTGTTACCGGTCTTGATTGCGCTTGCCTTGGTGAGCGGCGACGGTTTGGCGTCAAACGTAAGCCCAAGTCGGACGCTGCAACCGCACTGGAGCGAAGTGAAATGGCCGTTCCCGATCGATCAATGGGGTACCGGCCGGGCATTTCGCTGCGGCGCCGAGGCTTGCGGCGAGACCGTCGTGCTTTATTTGCGGCCGAAAATCGGCTTCTGCAATTGCAGGAAGGGCGTCTACGACGATGCCGAGCTCGACCGTGTCGACGACATGGCGCTACTCGGACCGGAGTTTTCCGGCATCGGCGAGAGCCAGGTCGTTTCGGTCGGATGGATGAAGGGCCGCAGCCGGATCTTTACCGTCAGCGGCCCCTACCAGCCGCCGAGCGCGGCGGCCGCGATCGCGTTTAACGACAAATGCGACGTCGTCGTCGCTACGGTTACCGCCGAGCCCGATCCGGCGGCAGGCGTTCCGCAGGCGCTGCAATTTCTCAACACCGATCTGGTCTTGCGTTGGGCGCGGGCCGAGCTCGGTTCGGACGGCAGCTGATCGGCGAGAGCTCACTGATGAAATCGGCGGTCATCGTATTCCCCGGCATCAATCGTGAACGCGACATGGCGCGCGCATTGAAGCTGACCTCCGGGCGGGCGCCGGCGATGGTGTGGCACGCGGAGACGCAGCTGCCTGCGGGCACCGATCTCGTCGTCCTTCCCGGCGGCTTTTCCTACGGCGATTATCTGCGCTGTGGCGCCATCGCGGCGCGCGCGCCGATCATGGACGCCGTGCGCGCCTTCGCCGCCAAAGGCGGCCTCGTGCTCGCGATCTGCAACGGCTTTCAGATCGCCTGCGAGTCAGGCCTGCTGCCTGGCGCATTGTTGCGCAATGCGCAGCTTCGCTTCATCTGCCGCGACGTCTATCTGCGCGTCGAGCGCTCCGACAATGCGTTCACGCGCGGCTACAATGCCGGTCAGGTGATCCGCGTCCCGATCGCCCACGGCGAGGGGAATTACATCGCTGACGGACCAACCATGGCGCGGCTCGAAGGCGAGGGCAGGGTGATTTTCCGCTATGCGTCGCCGGACGGCATGATCGATCCGGACTGGAATCACAACGGCGCTATGAACGCCATCGCCGGCATCATCAACGAGCGCGGCAACGTGCTCGGCATGATGCCGCATCCGGAAAACCACGTCGAAGCCTCAATGGGCCGGACCGACGGCCGCGGCCTGTTCGCGGGGCTTGTGGATCACTTCAAGCTGGCGGCGTGACTTCCCTGCTTCCATATGGGAGAGGGAGGTAAATCGAGCACTGTCCGTGATCGCCAACGAACCCGCCATTACGCCTGAACTCATCGCCCAGCACGGCCTCAAGCCGGATGAGTACGCGCGCATCGTCAAGCTCATCGGGCGCGAACCGAGCTTCACCGAGCTCGGCATCTTCTCGGCGATGTGGAACGAGCACTGCTCCTATAAATCCTCAAAGATCCATCTGCGCACGCTGCCGACCAAGGCGCCTTGGGTGATCCAGGGCCCGGGCGAGAATGCCGGCGTCATCGATATCGGCGACGGGCAGGCCGTAGTGTTCAAGATGGAGAGCCATAACCACCCGAGTTATATCGAGCCCTATCAGGGGGCCGGGACCGGCGTCGGCGGTATTTTGCGCGACGTGTTCACCATGGGCGCGCGGCCGATCGCCTGCCTCAACGCCCTGTCGTTCGGCGATCCGAAGAATCCGAGGACGCGCACGCTGGTCGCCGGCGTCGTCGCCGGCATCGGCGGCTACGGCAATGCCTTCGGCGTACCGACCGTCGGCGGCGAAGTCCGCTTCGATCGCCGTTACGACGGCAACTGCCTGGTCAATGCTATGGCGGTGGGCATCGCCGACGCCGACAAGATTTTCCTTTCGGCGGCCTCGGGCGTCGGCATGCCGATCGTCTATCTCGGTTCGAAAACCGGCCGCGACGGCATCCACGGCGCCACCATGGCGTCCGCCGAATTCGGCGCCGACGCCGAGGAAAAGCGGCCGACCGTGCAGGTCGGCGATCCGTTCTCGGAAAAGCTTTTGCTCGAGGCCTGTCTTGAAATCATGGCCAAGGGCTGCGTTATCGCCATCCAGGACATGGGGGCTGCGGGGTTGACCTGCTCCGCCGTGGAAATGGGCGCCAAGGGCGATCTCGGCGTCACGCTCGACCTCGACAAGGTGCCGTGTCGCGAGACCGGCATGAGCGCTTACGAGATGATGCTTTCGGAGAGCCAGGAGCGCATGCTCATGGTGCTCAAGCCCGAGAAGGAAGCCGAAGCCGAGGCGATCTTCCGCAAATGGGGGCTCGATTTCGCGATCGTCGGAACGACCACGCCGACCAAGCGATTTATCGTCCGGCACGGCGGCGCGGTCATGGCCGACCTGCCGATCAAGGAGCTTGGCGATGAGGCGCCGCTCTACGACCGGCCGTCGGCTGTGGGCGAGACGTCAAAAATCGTGCTGGCGAGCGATGTCGTCCCGCCACTGCCGCTCGCCGACGCCCTGGAACAGCTGATCGGCTCGCCGGATCTGTGCTCGCGCCGCTGGGTGTGGGAGCAGTACGACCACATCATTCTCGGCAATACCGTGCAGCGCCCGGGGGGCGACGCCGCCGTGGTGCGCATCGATGAGGGACCGAAGGCGCTGGCGCTGACCGCCGACGTCACGCCGCGCTACTGCGAGGCCGATCCCTTCGAGGGTGGCAAGCAGGCGGTCGCCGAAGCCTGGCGCAATCTCACCGCGGTCGGCGCTCGCCCGCTCGCGGTGACCGACAATCTCAATTTCGGCAATCCGGAACGGCCCGAGATCATGGGCCAGTTCATCGGCTGCGTGCGCGGCATCGGCGAGGCCTGCCGGGCGCTCGAATTCCCGGTCGTGTCCGGCAATGTATCGCTCTACAACGAGACCAAATTCCGCGGCGACGAATTGGGCCGCTCGATCCTGCCGACGCCGACGATCGGCGGCGTCGGTCTGATCGACGATTTCACGACGGCGATGACGCTTGCCTTCAAAGCCGAAGGCGAGGCGATCTTGCTGATCGGCGAGACGCGCGGCTGGCTCGGTCAGTCGCTCTATCTGCGCGACGTTTGCGGCCGCGAGGAGGGCGCGCCGCCGCCGGTCGATCTCGCCGCCGAGCGCCGCCATGGCGATTTCGTCCGCGCCCTGATCCGCGACGGATTGGTGACCGCGGTGCACGACGTTTCCGACGGCGGGCTTCTGGTGGCGATCGCCGAAATGGCGATCGCATCGCACATTGGCGCCGTCTTGGAGGCACCCTCGGACGCTGCCTCCCATGCCTTCTGGTTCGGCGAGGATCAGGCCCGCTATGTGGTGACGGCGGAAAGCGCCGATCTGATCGCAGAGCGCGCCAAGGCGGCTGCGGTGCCGCTGACGCGGCTCGGCGCGACCGGAGGAAGCGTTCTGGCGCTGGGCGACGAACGGCCGGTGCGGGTGCACGATCTCAAAAGCCGCTTCGAAGCTTGGCTGCCGGCCTATATGGCAGGCGCGGCCTGAACGCAGGCTGCGGATTGACGCTCGCGCATCAGCGCCGCATTGTGGTCGCAACCTTGCGCAAAGTTGCGCAAGGAGATTCGGATTGGCGGCTCGGTGCCGGGGGGGCCGAAGCGAACGACCGGAGCGCGACAGGCTGGGGTACGCCATGGCTATGGCTGCGAACGACATCGAGCGATTGATCCGGGCGCGGATTCCGGATGCCGAGGTGACGATCCGCGATCTTGCCGGCGACGGCGACCATTACGCCGCGACCGTCATAGCCGAGTCGTTTCGCGGCAAATCCCGCGTCCAGCAGCATCAGATCGTCTACGAGGCATTGAAAACCGAGATGGGCGGCAAGCTGCATGCGCTGGCGCTGCAGACCGGTACACCAGCGCTGTGAGGGGTCCCCGTTCCCGGTGTGATCTGGTGCTATTCTCCCACGCGGCTGACGCCTGGAATGGCTTTCTGCCGAACCGCCCGCCGGGAGGCTGTCGCTTCGGGTGAAATATTTGTCATTCAGGGCATGCCGGTTCGGCTTGGGCTTTGAGCCCATTTTGCGGTACATATATTGCAGGAGTTAGGGCGAGAGTCGGCGCGGGAGGCAATGCCCGCGGCGCCAAACAAAGGTAACCGCGATGTCCGATGTGCAAGGAACGGTCGAGCTATTCATCGACAACGAAGTTAAGGCCAACGACGTAGTGCTGTTCATGAAGGGCACGCCGCAGTTCCCGATGTGCGGGTTCTCCGGTCAGGTGGTGCAAATCCTCGATTATCTGGGCGTGCCCTATAAGGGGCTCAATGTCTTGGAAAACGACGACCTGCGCGGCGGCATAAAATCCTATTCCAACTGGCCGACCATCCCGCAGCTTTACGTCAAGGGCGAATTCGTCGGCGGTTGCGATATCATCCGCGAAATGTTCCAGGCTGGCGAACTGCAATCCTTATTGAAGGACAAGGGTATCGCCGTGAAGGAAAGCGCTGCGGCTTCCTGAGTCATTCCAGCGCCTGGGCACAGCGAGGAGCCCGGAATCCCTAGCCACGGCCGGTGCAGGAGTTGCGCGGTTCGTGGTTATGGATTCCGGGCTCGCCACTTCGTGGCTTACCGGAATGAGGGATGGCTTAGCGCGAGTAGTATTCAACCACCAAGTGCGGTTCCATCACCACCGGGTAGGGCACGTCGGCGGGGGCCGGTACGCGGGTCAGTTTGGCCGTCTGCTTGGAGTGGTCGACTTCGACATAGTCGGGCACGTCGCGCTCGCTGAGCCCATTGGCCTCGAGCACCAGCGCAAGCTGTTTCGACTTTTCCTTGACCTCGATCTCGTCGCCGACTTTCACTTTGTAGCTTGAGACGGTGACGCGCTTGCCGTTCACCTTGATGTGGCCGTGGCTCACGAACTGCCGCGCGGCAAAAACGGTGGGAACGAACTTGGCGCGGTAAATGATGGTGTCGAGCCGGCGTTCCAAAAGGCCAATCATATTGGCGCCGGTATCGCCCTTGAGCCGGCGCGCTTCGTCGTAAACGCCGTGGAACTGGCGTTCCGACAAGTTGGCGTAATAGCCCTTAAGCTTCTGCTTGGCGCGCAATTGCACGCCGTAATCCGACAGCTTGCCCTTGCGGCGCTGGCCGTGCTGGCCGGGGCCGTATTCGCGCTTGTTGATCGGTGACTTCGGCCGGCCCCAGATGTTCTGGCCCATCCGACGGTCGATCTTATACTTCGCCTGGTGGCGCTTGGTCATTCGCGTCCTCGCTGGTTTCGATAATCGCTGAGGATCGCGCCCTCCTCTGTCCCGGACTTTGCCAGAACCGACAGGTTTTGCGCCGAAGCCGGCTAAAAACCACGGGTGCGAAACACCGCGCGGGCCCTTAAGGCCCGCGAAGTGGGCGGTATCTAGGGCGAAAGCCGCCTTGTGTCAAACCGGCGGTTTCCAGGACAGGTTGCTTACCCGGCCAAAAAGTGCTTTTTCCGCATACTTCGCAGCACGGTGATCGCAAGCAACGCGGTCAGCGCATCGAGCACCGCGACGACGATGAATACCGCGGTCCAGCTGCCGGTCGTCTGCTTGAGGAAGGCTGCCGCCGGTCCGGCCAGGATCGAGCCGACCCCTTGCGCGATATAGAGGAAGCCGTAATTGGTCGCCGCATATTTGGTGCCGAAGGTGTCGGTGAGCGTCGAGGGAAATAGCGAAAAAATTTCGCCCCAGCCGAAGAACACCAGGCCGCTCAGCACTACGAAAAGCGCCGGCTGGTCGATGAAAGCGAACAGAATAAGGATGGCGACCGCTTCCAACGCGAAGGCGAGCGCCATCGTGCTCTCGCGGCCGATATGGTCGGAGACCCAGCCGAAAAACGGCCGCGTCAGGCCGTTTGTGACGCGCGACAGCGTCAGCGACAGCGGCAGCGCCGCCATGCCGAGCACGAGCATGTTGGCGACGCCAAAATCCTTCGCGAATGGTCCGACATTGAACACGACCATAAGCCCGCTGGTCGACATCATGCTCATCATCAAGAACATCAAGTAGAAGATCGGACTCTTCAGCATCTCTTTCGGCGTATAGCTCTTGCCGGTCTGCTGAGCGCCGCTCGACGCGGGTACAGCGCTTGCCTGCTCGTGTTCCGGCGGTAGGCGCAGTCCCTGGGCCGCGAGAATTCCGATCGCCCCCTGAATGATGCCCCACACCAACAGGGTCTGGGCGTAGCCCGAGCTCTTGATCATGCTGTCGATCGGGAAGCTGGTGAAGAACGCGCCGAAACCGTAGCCCGCGGCGGCAAGGCCGGCGGCAAGTCCGCGGCGGTCGGGAAACCACCGCACCATCAGACCGATAATGCCGACATAGATGATGCCGGTACCGAAGCCGCCGATCACGCCATAGGTGAGATAGAGCGCCCAGATATTGCCGACCCACGATGCGAGCACCCAGCTGGCGCCCGACAACAGCGCACCGATTGAGATCAGGATGCGCGGGCCGAAGCGATCAACAAGATAGGCCTGGAATGGCGAGAACCAGGTCTGCAGAATGACCAACAGCGAGACGGTCCACTGCAGCTCCGCGAGTGTGGTGCCGAGTTTCTGATTGAGCGGGCTGGTGAACAGCGTCCAGACATATTGCGGACTGGAGATCGCCATCATGGCGATGACGCCGAGGAGCAGCTGGGTCCAGCGGTTCGACGCCCAAGTGACGCGCTCTGTGGGTATGGCGATGCTCATGGTTGTCTCCCGATGACGGCTCCCGATACGGCCGTTCCAAACGGCAGCGTCGCAGGCCTGCATATTGAGTAAAGCCGATTTTCGATGCAGGCAATGATAGCAGATTAGGCAGGCGTTAGCGGCTGATTGAAGCGGCCGGCTTGGCTGATCTGATGTTAAAGCGCGCGAGCACGGTTTGCGGCACCCGGCCCGAGGTGAAGAGCGCGCGCGTTGAGCCCGGTTCCGCCGCTGCGTTCGGTCCGAGCAGATCGACGACCCGCCGTGCAATCGCGGGTGCCGGATCGATATAATTCACCGGCCAGGGCGCGAGCTGGCGGAGCCGCTCGATCAGCAACGGATAATGGGTGCAGGCCAGCACGATCGTGTCGGTCCGCGCTCCGTCGTCGAGAAAGCAGGGCGCGATCTCGCTGCGCAAGGCCGTGTCGCCCGCCGGCGTGCCGTGAAGCTCGGCTTCCGCATAGCCGGCGAGCGCCGTCGCGCCGACCAGCGTCACCACGCAATCTTGCGCGTAGTCGCGGATCAGCACGCGGGTATATTCGCGTTTGACCGTCGCTTCGGTGCCGAGCACCGACACCCGCTTGGTCACCGAGGTGGCGCAGGCCGGCTTGATCGCCGGCACGGTGCCGACAAACGGCAGCGAGAATTTTTTTCGCAGCTGCGGCAACACGATGGTGGAAGCGGTATTGCAGGCGATCACGATGAGGTCGGGGCGGTGCGCGTTGATCAGGTCGCCCATGAGATCGACGACGCGTTCGACCAAAGCGGGTTCGGCAAGCGCGCCGTAAGGAAACGCCGCATCGTCGGCGACATAGACGAAATCGGCGTCCGGCCGCGCCGCCGCGACCTCGCGATAGACGGTGAGGCCGCCGAGGCCGGAATCGAACATCAGAATGGTTTGGCGTGCCGTCATCGCGCGACAGATGACACAAGGAGTGAGGCGTCGGCAATATTGCGCCGGGCGGGCGAGGCCCGGCGTGGCTGGTCGCTCAGGCCTTGACGGTTTCGACCAGGCGCGGGCCTTCCTTGGCGTTGGCGTTCTGAACTTCTTCCGCCTTGGGCGTATCTGCCACCGGCGCGACCAGGCCGCTCACGGCGGTGAAAGTCAGGATCAGGATCGCCGCCAGATTGCCGTCATGGAATTTGGCGAAGGCCACCGCCCCCATCAAATAGGCCCAGAACGGGAAGGCCACCGTGGACACGATGGCATTGGTCGTCCAGGCATCGCCGTCCTCGCGCACATACCAGCAAAACAGGGGCGTCAAGATTAGGCCCACGAGCAACGCGCCGACCGCGATGCCGGTGACCGAGAAACCCGCCATCGCGGCATTGTCGCCGCCGGACACCATCGCCTGCGCGAGGATCGCATTCACCAGCATCGAACCGCCGATGACCTCGGCCGGGATATATTTCACCATCCGGGTGAGATAGTCGTCGCCGGCGACCGCTTCCGCCGCCGGACGCGCCCGGGTCGGAGCTTGGAACATGCCGCCGAAGTCGGCCGCTTGCTGAGGCGCCTCGGCTTCAGCCAATTTCGGCTTGCGCACCAAACGGCCCATGACTTTCTCCTCCGATGGTTGCGAAGAAGGTACGTCACACAGCCGAGTCGGGCAAGGTGGGGCAGGCGCTGGAATTTTCGGCAAATAATAGTCGCGAGCGCAGACGGCGATCACGCGCGCCCGAACACGCGGGAAAAGATCGTGTCGACCTGGGCGAAGTGAAAGTCGAGATTGAAAAAAGCGGTGAGCTCGGCTTCGCTCAAATGCTTGCGCACGTCCTGGTCGGCTTTGAGCAGAGCCAAGAAGTCGCCGCTGCCGGCCCATACTTTCATGGCGTTGCGTTGCACCAGCCGATAAGCCTCCTCGCGCGCGACGCCTTTTTGCGTCAGCGCCAGGAGCACGCGCTGCGAATGCACGAGGCCACCCAAGTGGTCGAGATTCTTTCTCATATTGTCGGGATAGACGATGAGCTTGTCGATGATCCCAGCCATGCGCGACAGCGCGAAGTCGAGCGTGCCGGTTGCGTCCGGCCCGATCATGCGCTCTACCGAGGAATGCGAAATATCGCGCTCGTGCCACAGCGCGACGTTCTCCATCGCAGGCGTAACATAGGCGCGCACCATGCGGGCGAGGCCGACGACGTTCTCCGACAATACTGGATTGCGCTTGTGCGGCATCGCCGACGAGCCTTTTTGGCCTTCCGAGAAAAACTCCTCCGCTTCCAACACTTCGGTGCGCTGCAAATGGCGGATTTCGGTTGCCAGCCGCTCGATCGAGGCGGCGACGACGCCGAGCGTCGCAAAATACATCGCATGGCGGTCGCGCGGGATGATCTGGGTCGAGATCGGTTCGACGGCGAGCCCCATTTTCGCCGCCACATGCGCTTCGACGCGCGGATCGATTTGGGCGAAAGTGCCGACCGCGCCCGAGATCGCGCAGGTCGCGACCTCCTTGCGCGCTAGTTCCAGACGCTCGCGGGCGCGGGAGAACTCGGCAAAGGCCACGGCAAGCTTCAATCCGAACGTTGTCGGCTCGGCATGGATGCCGTGCGAACGGCCGATGGTCGGCGTGAATTTATATTCGCGCGCACGCCGCTCCAGCGCCGCCTTGAGCGCATCGACGTCGGCAAGGAGGAGATCGGCAGCCCGCACCAGCTGGACATTGAAGCAGGTATCGAGCACGTCGGACGAGGTCATGCCCTGGTGCACGAAACGTGCATCCGGTCCGACGAATTCGGCGAGATGGGTGAGAAAGGCGACGACGTCGTGCTTGACCTCGCGCTCGATCTCGTCGATGCGCGCGGTGTCGAATTTCGCCGCGTTGCCTTTTTCCCAGATCGTCTTCGCCGCGGCCTTCGGGATCATGCCGAGTTCGGCCATGGCGTCGGCGGCGTGCGCCTCGATCTCGAACCAAATGCGAAACCGCGTCTCCGGCGACCAGATCGCTGCCATCTGCGGACGGGTGTAGCGCGGGATCATGACTTAGTTTTCTGGCTCACGTTTCATGGTTGCGCCGCGAAACATCATGCAGCAAACCGCGCGCGGTCGTGCGGCTGCCGGTAGTCGACCGGCGTTCCTTTCGGGATGATGCCGGTCGGATTGACGCGCGCGATCGAATAATAGCCGATGACGTAATAGCGTGGTTTGACCGTTTCGGCGACGCCGGGCACCGCATAGAGCTCGCGCACGTAGTTCAGCAGGTTCGGATAATCGGCGATCCGGTTCCTGTTGCACTTGAACAGCGAGAAATAGGCAACGTCGAAGCGCACCAGCGTCGGGAACAGCCGCCAATCGGCTTCCGTGATCTGGTTGCCGACCAGATAGCGCTGACGGCCGAGCCGCGCCTCGATCTCGTCAAGCGTAGCGAACAGTGCGTCATACGCCTCCTCATAGGCAGCCTGCGATTTCGCAAAGCCGCAGCGGTAAACGCCGTTATTCACATTGGCGTAGACCTGGGTGTTGATGCGGTCGATCTCGCCGCGCAACGGCTTAGGATAGAAATCGGTCGGGTCGGCGCCGACACCGGCGAACTCCGCGTTGAGCATGCGGATGATTTCGGAGGATTCGTTGTTGACGATGCGGCCGGTCTTCTTGTCCCACAGCGTCGGCACCGTCACCTTGCCGGTATAATGCGGGTCGCTCGCGGCATAGGCTTGATACAAATAGTGAAAGCCGTTGACGCGGTCGGGCGTGCAGTCGGGAAACGCGGCTGACTCCTCGAACGTCCAGCCTTGCGTGCGCAGTCCGGGAACGGCGATCGAAACGCTGATGGCGCGGTCGAGTTTTTTCAGCGCCAGATAGATTTGCGTGCGATGCGCCCACGGGCAGGTATAGGCGACATAGAGGTGATAGCGCCCGGCTTCGGCTTTGAAACCGGAAGAGCCGTCCGCCGTGATGCAGTCGCGGAAGACGCTGTCGACGCGCTTGAAATCGCCGGCCTTGCCGGTTTCGGCGGGGGGCTCCTCGTCGCGCCACTGGCCTTCGATCAGCATGCCCATTAAGCGGCCTCCCCACGTGCCAGCGCCGCCGCGTGGCGGATCGCTGCGATATTGGCGCGATAGGATTCCGGCGTGCGGTCCTTGAACACCGCCGAGCCGGCGACGAAAGCGTTGGCGCCGGCGCGCGCGGCCTCGGGCGCCACTTCGGGCGTGATGCCGCCGTCGATCTCCATATCGATCGGCCGGCCGCCGACCATGGCGCGCAAGCTGCGCAGTTTGGCGAGCGCATCGGGGATGAATTTCTGGCCGCCGAAGCCGGGGTTGACCGACATCACAAGGATGAGGTCGACAAGGTCGATGACGTGCTCGACGCTACTCTCCGACGTGCCGGGGTTCATGGTGACGCCGACTTTCTTGCCGAGCGCGCGGATCGCCTGCAGCGAGCGGTGGATATGGGGACCTGACTCGACATGCACGGTGATGATGTCGGCGCCGGCCTTGGCGAAGGCCTCGAGATAGGGGTCGCACGGCGCGATCATCAGGTGAACGTCGAGTACCTTCTTGGTGTAGGGGCGGATCGCTTTGACGATATCGGGCCCGATCGAAATATTGGGCACGAAATGGCCGTCCATGACGTCGACATGGATCCAGTCGGCGCCGGCGGCGTCGACCGCGCGCACTTCTTCTCCCAATCGCGCGAAATCGGCGGCGAGGATCGACGGGGCGATGACAAGCGGGCGGGTCATTTGCTGTTCGCCTAACACGCCACTCCGGCGCGGGCAACGCGTCGCGCCGCAACGTGGCAACGGCTACGTAAGAGCTGGGCAAGTGCTAGGCAAATATTGCCGGCTGGCGGGCTGCGGCGGCAGATTCTGACTCGTCCCGGTGTCGGCCCTGCCCGAAATACTTAAGCCTTACAGGGCATTGTCCAGCGGCCTCGCTTTTGCATCGGTCGCCTTGGCTATCGATAGCCATCGGTGCGCCCGATGGTTGAGCCGCGTGCAAGGAGTCTGTGATGTCGTCGTCGGTCAATTCATCGAGCACCACCAATCCCTACGCCCTATTGCAGTCCCTGTTGCAGCAAGGTTCATCGCAGGCGAGCGCGGCGACCCAATCCGATCCACTCTCCGATTTAATCGCGGCCTTCGAACAGCAAAGCAGCACGTCTTCCTCCTCGTCGACGACCGCGGCCGCGACATCGGGCACCACGCCGCGACTCAGCCCGCAGACTCTGCAGGCCTTGTTCGCCCTGCAAGCCAATGCGTCGAACTCACAGTCGCTGCTGGCACAGGCCGGCGGCCCGGACACTTCGGGAACAAATTCGACCGGTTCGACCCAGCAAGCGCAATCGAGCCAGCAGGGCCACCGCGGCCACCATCACCATAATGATATTGACGGCAGCGGCGGTCAGAACCCGCTCGATGCGCTATTCTCGGCGAGCGGCGGCACCAGCCAAACTACAGCCAATAGCAACGGCTCGTCGACCACCACCATCAGCTATGCTGATGGCTCGAGCGTGGCGATGACGACCGCGAGCCCTTCAAATTCATCAAGCTCGACAAGTTCAGCAAGCTCGTCCAGCGCGTCGGACAGCTCCGCGACTTCGGCCCTCCCGAACGTGGCCAGCAATAATCTACTCGAACAATTGATCCAGATGCAGGCCCAATTGCTCAATAGCACGACGCCGCAGAGCATCCTGACGGTCTAGCCAAAAAAGCCCGGTCCCGGGCTTGATCCAGGCCACGAAGATCAAAGATATGAGAATGCGCCCGTGTGAATAAAAACGGGCGTGGACTTGGTGTTTTTGGGCTTGGTGTCTTTAGGCTTAGTGTCTTTAGGCTTAGTGTCTTTAGGCTTGGCGGATTGGTGCTGCCGGGCCTATCGCGGTTGCGGAGGTCACTTGGCGCGTACCGATGTTATTGTGCTGGGAGCGGGGATCGTCGGCACCTCGATCGCGCTGCAGCTCCTCAAACGCGGCCTGTCGGTCGCGCTCGTCGATCGCGGCGGGGTGGGCGAAGCGACGTCCTATGGCAATGCCGGCATTATCGAGGGCAATACCATCTTCCCGGCGGCGTTTCCGTCGGACTGGACCGAGCTGTTGCGCGTCGCGCTCAAGCGCTCGCCGGTCGCTAATTATCACCTGACATTTCTGCCGCGGGTAGCACCCTGGCTTGCTGCCTTCTACGCCGCCTCGCAGCCAGCCGGATTGGTCGAGACCGCGAAACTGATGCGGCCCTTGTTCGCTCGTGCGGTGAGCGAACACGAAGCGCTCAGCGCCGAGGCTGGCGCTTCGCACTATCTGCGCCATCTGGGCTGGCTGAAGCTTTACCGCACCGACCGGCGCTTCGCCGGTGTCGCGCGCGAGCTCGACCTCGCAGCCGAGCTCGGCGTCACCAATGTGCCGCTCGATCGCGACGCGGCGCTTGCGCTCGAGCCGTCGCTTGCGCCGGTGTTTCGCCATGCCGTGCATTTGACCGGCGCGGTGAGCGTGACCAATCCCCTGGCTTTGACCCGCGCCTACGCGGCGCGCTTTGCCGCGCTGGGCGGGCTCAGTGTGAACGGCGACGCCCGCACGCTGCATCGAGTCCACCCGCATTGGCGCGTTGATACCGATGCCGGGCCGCTCGACGCCGGCGAGGTCGTGATCGCGCTCGGTCCCTGGGCGCAGGATTTACTGAAGCCTCTCGGCATAAAGATGCCGCTGGCGGTCAAACGCGGCTATCACCGGCATTTCCGCGCGGCAGGCAACGCCGTGCTCGGCCGCCCGATCCTCGACGCCGAGAACGGCTACTGCCTGGCGCCGATGGAGCAGGGCATCCGGCTCACCACCGGGGTCGAATTCGCAGCCCGCGACGCTGAACCAACGCCGGTGCAGTTCGCTCGGCTGTTGCCGGCGGCGCGCCAACTGTTTGCGCTCGGCGAGCCGGTCGAAGCGCAGCCGTGGCTCGGCGCGCGACCATGCTTGCCGGATTCACGTCCGGTGATTTCGCGCGCGCCGCGTTTGCGCGGATTGTGGCTCGCCTGCGGTCACGGCCATTGGGGCTTGACGCTCGGGCCGGCGACCGGCCGTCTCATCGCTGAAATGATGACCGACGCGACGCCGTTCTGCGACCCAAAGTCCTTCAGCGTGGAACGGTTCAGGCAGTGAGCATCACTCGCTGATGGTCTTGACGACGCTCGATTCCGGCCGGGTGTTGTTTGAGGACGAGAACTTGTCCTGCGCGTGCACCATGTCGTCGTATTTCGAAATCGTCGTCACCGGCCCCTTCGGCACCATGTGCACGACCTTGTAGCCGGCAAGCTTGAGCTGATGCAGCAGCTCCGGCATCGCTTCCGCGGTGGCGTGCTGGAAATCGTGCATCAGGATGATGCCCTTGCCGTTCTTCTGCAGCTTGGTCAGCACCGATTTGATCACGTCGTCAGGCTTGTGGATCTTGAAGTCGAAGGAGTCGATATCGGTCGAGAACGTTGCGATGTTGCGGGTGCCGAGATAAGCGATCAGATCCGCCGGCTGTTGTAGATCGGGGAAACGGAAGAACGGCGCGATCGGCCCGCCGACCGCCATATGCACGGCGCTCACGCCCATCTCGATCTCTTGCTTGGCCTGCTCGATGTCTTTGGCATAAGGATTTCTTGCCAGATCCTTGTGCGACCAAGTGTGACTGCCGACCGTCATGCCGGCGTCAGCCAGAGTTTTGGAAAGGTCGGGACGCCACGTCGCGTGCTCGCCGATCTCGAAGAAGGTCGCCTTGGTACAATTATCGGTGAGCGCCCTGAGCACCATCGGCGTGTTCTCGGGCCACGGCCCGTCGTCGAAAGTGAAAACGATCTCCTTGTCGCGCAAAAAGTCGTATTGCTTGAAATGCTCGGTGCCGAAGGCCGGGCCGCCAGTGGTGTCGATTTCGACGACGCGTGAAAGGCCGAGCGCGTCGGGATTGCTGCACGACGGAATAGCCTTGGCCGCAGTGGCGCTGCCGGTTGCCGCTGCAGCCGTACTGGGGGCGGGCGTTGGCAGCGCTGACGCTGTCGCATTCTGGGCGAGAACGATCGCTGCTCCCGAAGGCGCGCTGGGCAGCATTGCGGTGTCCGAAACCTGGATCACCGGATTCTGGACGATGCGGGTCTGAACAGGGTAGCTCGCGGCCGGGGTCGCAGCCGGAGATGGTGCGCTGGTGCTTTGCGTGGGCGAAATCACGTGAGCGACAAGCGCTACAAGCGAGGCCGGTCCAGCCGCTTTCTGCGCCGCGACGACGCCGAACGCCGCGAGACCCAAGGTCATCAACGCCGCAATGACAACGACGACGACGCGCATCGTAACCTCCGCTACAGAACCACCCACCCACTCGGCTGAGCATCAAGTGAAGGCTCAATCGAGCATCAAGTCAACGGTAACGACGCCAGTTGCGACCAAAGATGCGGATTGTGGTTTCCGCGGCCCTGTACCGGCTGCAAATCCGCCGTAAGCATAACTTCTTAACGGCCGAATTGATCCTTCCAGCTCGGCAAGGCGCCGGGCACAGGCAGGGCGGCGGCGGTAAAAACCCCGCGCGCGATCGCCCGCGCCACGACATTGGCGGCAAGCGCGCCGAGCCGGGTCAGCCCGAGAGCGGCGTCGTCAAGCGGCCGCCGGCCGGTCGAAGCGGCGAACACCACGTCGCCGTCGAGCGGGCTATGCACCGGATAAATCGCGCGCGACAGGCCGGATTGCGCCATCACGGCAAGGCGCTTGGCCTGCGCTTTGGTCAAAATGGCGTCGGTCGCAACGACGACAAGCGTGGTGCTTTCGCGGGCGCTGCCCTTGGTGATGGGATCGAGCGCCTCTACCGGAAACTCGTGCGGCAGGCCGCGGCCGCCGAACTCGCCGTCCACTTCGAACGGCGCCGCCCAAAACCACGGCCCACGGCCGATCACGACGCTGCCCGCGGCGTTCACGGCCGCGAGCGCGCCGACCGTGAAGCCGTCCGCACTTTGTGCCGCAGCCGAGCCGATGCCGCCTTTGCAAGTGACCGTGGTTGCGCCGGTACCGGCGCCGACGCTGCCGAGCCCGACATCGGCGCCGGCTGTGGCCGCTGCCGCGTAACCGAGCTCGCGATAGGGCGGAAAACGGCCCCAGTTCTTGTCGCCGCCGCTCAACAGATCGAACAGGATCGCCGCCGGAACGATCGGAACCTTGGCGCTGCGCACCGCAAAGCCGCGCCCCTGCTCGCGCAGCCAGGCCTGTACGCCGGACGCGGCATCCAGCCCAAAGGCCGAACCGCCGGATAATGCGATGGCGTCGATACCCTGCACCGTCTGCGCCGGATCAAGCAGCGCCGTCTCGCGCGTGCCCGGTCCGCCGCCGCGCACATCGATCGAGGCGACCGCCGGCTCGTCGAAAATAACGACCGTGGCGCCGGAGCCGAGGCGGCCGTCTTCGGCATGGCCGACTTTGAGCCCGGGAACGTCGGTGAGGAGGTTACGCATGGGGTATCCTAACCCGCCCTCGCCGGGTGGGGCGAGGGCGTCGCGACGCCGACCGCCTTGCAATCGCCACGGCAGTCGGTGCATTCATCCGCCATGCCCAATGTCACCATTGTTGCCGCGCTCATCGCCGGAATGCTGAGTTTCCTGTCGCCCTGCGTGCTTCCACTGGTGCCGCCGTACCTCATCTATCTGACCGGCACCTCGCTCGAACGGCTCGCCGATGCCGAGCCCGAACCGCGGGTGCGGACCGAGACCATCACCGCGGCGCTTCTATTCGTGCTCGGCTTCTCCACCGTGTTCGTAGCGCTGGGCGCCAGCGCCAGCGTGGTCGGCGCACTGCTGCGCGCCTATTCCGGCGAACTCGCGATCGTCGCCGGCATTGCCATCATCGTCATGGGACTGCACTTCCTCGGGCTGACGCCAATCGCCTGGCTGATGCGCGAGAAGCGCCTTACGGTCGCCAAGCCTGTCGGGTTGTGGGGCGCTTATGTGATGGGGCTTGCCTTTGCGATCGGCTGGACGCCGTGCATCGGCCCGATCCTCGCCGCGATCCTTGCGGTCGCGGCGTCCGAGGCGACGGTGGCCAAAGGTGCGGGCATGCTCGCCGTTTACTCGCTCGGCCTCGGCGTGCCGTTTCTCATCGCGGCGCTGGCGGTCGAACCGTTTGCCGCCTTCCTCGTCCACTTCCGCGCTCATCTCGGCACGGTTGAAAAGGTGATGGGCGGGCTTTTGGTCCTCACCGGCATCGCATTTCTCACCGGCACGGTGAGTGAGGTGAGCTACTGGCTGTTGGACACGTTTCCGATGCTGGGAAAGATCGGCTAGCGCTTCCATCGGCGCGCAACAGCGCGCCGCGCCGGCATTTACATCGTGCAGCCGGATGCCGGACATTCCACGTAAGTGACCTTGCCGCTGGCGTCCTTCTTCCAGACGTACATCACGTAATCGAGCTTGGTGATGTCGCCCTTTTTGTCATAGGCGAGATCGCCAAGTACGGTCTTGAAGGTCATGCCGGAATGCATCTTGTCGGCGACCTTTTTCGGATCGGCCGAATTGGCTGCTTCTGCGGCCTGCTTGACGATCTGCACACCGGCATAGCTGTAAAGCGTATAGGCCTCAGGCTCGAACTTCCTGGCGCGGAATTCCTCCACGACAGCTTTGGCTTCCGGCTTGTTGCGTGGGTCCGGACCATAGGTCATCAGCGTGCTTTCAACGCCTGGGCCGCCGACAGAGGCAAATTCATCCGAGGTAATGCCGTCGCCGCCCATCAGCGGCGCCTTGACGCCCTGGTCGCGCATTTGCCGTACGATGAGGCCGCCTTCGGTGTACAGCCCGCCGAAATAGACCAGGTCGGCACCCGATTGCTTGATCTTGGAGACCAATGCCGAATAATCCTTTTCGCCGGTGTTGATACCCTCGTACAGCACCTCGTTCATGCCGCCGGCTTTGATCGTCTTCAAAGTCTCATCGGCGAGGCCTTTGCCGTAGGTGGTCTTGTCGTTGACGAAAGCAATCTTCTTGCCCTGAAAGTGCGCGAGGATGTAAGTGCCGGCCACTTTGCCCTGCTGATCGTCACGACCGCAGGTGCGGAAGATGTTCCACATATTACGCTCGGTGACGGTCGGATTGGTCGATGCCGGCGTGATCTCGAGGATGCCGTTTTCCTGATAAACATCGGAAGCGGGTATGGTGACGCCGGAATTATAATGGCCGATCACGAATTTGACGCCGTCGCCGGCAAATTTGTTGGCGACGGAAACGCCTTGCTTGGGGTCGGAAACATCGTCGCCGTAACCGACCGTGATCTTCTGGCCCAAAATGCCGCCGGCGGCGTTGATATCGGCGGCGGCCTGGTCGACGCCGTTCTTCATCTGCGCGCCGGTGGCGGCGTTGGCGCCGGTGATCGGTCCGCCTACGGCGAACTTCACCTGAGCTGCCGCCGGCCCCGCGTGCACAAGCGCAAAGCCCGCCGCGAGACCGAGCGTGGCGATCCTGATCATCTTGAGCTTCCCCTCGACTGGACCCGGCAAATACGAACGTGAGGGAATGTTACGTCACGGCGCCTTGCGGCGCCAGCGCATCGCTCCGTTCGGCTCGTTGAGCCAGCGGTAATGGGTGATCATTTGCCCGGCGCGCTTGCCCCGGAAGCCGGCAAATCCGAACGCCATGCAGACCGCAGCATCGACGACATAGTAATGGGGCGACAGCAGCGTTCCGCCGAACAAAGCGAAATGAATGAACCGGATCGCGCCGCCAAGCATCAGCGCATAGGCGATAACTTGCCAGCGCGGCCGCCACGTCATGGCGATGGCGCGCCCGGCCAGCGCCGCTGCGCCGCCGCCGAGCAGGACGGTGACGAGTAGAAAGACACCCAACGATCCTTCGGAAAATAACGCGAGGAACGCGCTCATTGTGTCTGCTGCCGGCCGCCTTCGAGATAGGCGGATTTCACTTCGGGCCGATCCAACAGCTCGCGGCCGGTGCCGGAGAGCGTGATCAGCCCATTCACCATGACGTAGCCGCGGCTGGCGAGCTTGAGGGCGTGGAAAGCGTTCTGCTCGACCAGGAATACCGTCAGGCCGTCCTCCGCGTTAAGCATTTTGATGGCGTCGAAGATCTGCCGGACGATCAGCGGTGCAAGACCGAGCGACGGCTCGTCCAGTAACAACAGCCGCGGTCGCGCCATCAGTGCGCGCGCAATCGCGAGCATCTGCTGCTCGCCGCCCGAGAGGGTGCCGCCGCGCTGGGTGAGCCGCTGCTTGAGGCGAGGAAACAGCGTCAGGGAGCGTTCGAGGTCGCGCTCGAATTCAGCCGGCGCGGCGACGGTCGCGCCCATTTGCAGATTTTCCAGCACTGTCATACGCGGGAATATGCGGCGCCCCTCCGGCGCCTGCGCAAGCTTGAGCCGGGCGATTTCATGAGTCGGCAACTGCGTAATATCGCGGCCGTCGAAAACGATCTGGCCGTCGCGTGCCCGCGGATTGCCGCAGACCGTCATCATCAGGGTGGATTTGCCGGCGCCGTTGGCGCCGATCAGCGCGACGATCTCGCCGGCGTTGACGTCCATGTCGACGCCCTTGAGCGCCATCACCCGGCCGTAAAAGGCGGTCACGCCCCGCACCGAAAGCAGCGGCGTGGTCACAGCCCGACCTCCGCTTCGACTTTCGGCACTTCGTCGTCGGCGACGCCAAGATAGGCCGCGATGACTTTGGCGTCGTTGCGCACCGCCTCAGGCTGGCCGTCGGCAATCTTGACGCCATAGTCGAGGACGACGACGCGGTCGGAAATGTTCATCACCACCGACATGTCGTGCTCGATCAACAGGATCGAGATGGAAAATTCATCGCGGATGACGCGCAGTAGATCGTTGAGTTCGGCGCTTTCGCGCGGATTGAGGCCGGCGGCCGGCTCGTCGAGGCAGAGCAGGACCGGGTCGGTGCACATGGCGCGGGCGATTTCGAGCCGCCGTTGCGCGCCATAGGGCAGATCGCCGGCCGGGTCGTCCGCTCGATCAAGCAGACCGACGCGGTGCAACCACTGACGGGCGGTTTCGACGGCCGCGCGTTCGGCCGCGGCATACGACGGAAAGCCGAGCACGCCCAGCAGCGTATAGCCGGAGGCGACCATCAGGCGGTTGTGTTGGGCGACCAACAGGTTTTCCAGCACGGTCATGCCGGGGAACAGCCGGATATTCTGGAACGTGCGCGCGACGCGTGCCTGCTGCGCGACCAGATAGTCCGGCATGCGTTCGAGGAGGAACAGCGCGCCGTCGGCGCGGGTCATGCCGCGCCGGCCGCTGGCGGTCAGATTATCCAGCGCATCCCAGGCCGACGCATCGCCGTGCTGTAGTGCGATCCGGCCTTCGCTCGGCTTGTAAAAGCCGGTGATACAATTGAACACGGTGGTCTTGCCGGCACCGTTCGGACCGATCATCGCGGTGATGGCGCCGCGTTCGACATCGAAACTGAGATCGTTGACCGCCACGAGGCCGCCGAAGCGCATGGTCAGGTGCTCGATCCGCAGCGCTGTGCTGCCATCGCGCGCCATCAGCCGCGCCCCTGCTTGATCGGATCGGAAGCGATCGTCTTGCGTGCGCCGAGAAACAGCGACGGCTGGCGCGTCGCGATCAGCCCGCGCGGTCGCCAGATCATGATCAGCACCATGGCTAAGCCGAACAGCAGCATGCGGTATTGGGTCGGATCGAAGGTGGGGCCGAAGATGCTTTTCAGGAAATCGAGTTCGCGCAGGATTTCTGTGCCGCCAATCATCACGATGGCGGCGATGACGACGCCGATCTGACTGCCCATGCCGCCCAGCACCACGATCGCGACGATGGTCGCGGATTCGATGAAGGTGAACGATTCCGGCGAAATGAAAGCTTCTCGCGCAGCGAAGAACGAGCCGGCAAAGCCCGCGAACATGGCGCCCATGGCAAACGCGGTGAGCTTGGTATTCGTCGTGTTGATGCCGAGCGAGCGGCACGCGATCTCATCTTCGCGGAGCGCTTCCCAGGCGCGCCCGATTGGAAGCCGGCGCAGGCGCACAGTCACGAAGCAGGTGAGCAGCGCCAAACCCAGGATAAGGTAATAGAGGAAGATCACGCGATAGAGCGGCGAAAACTGCAGCCCGAATACGGCGGCGAAACCGTCGTCGTTGGCGTTGAAGGGAATGCCGAAGAATGTCGGCCGCGGAATGCCGCTGATGCCGGCGTAGCCGTTGGTCAGCGCGGTCCAGTTGATCAGAATAAGCCGAATGATCTCGCCGAACGCGAGCGTCACGATGGCGAGATAGTCGCCGCGCAACCGCAGCACCGGAAAGCCCAGCATGATGCCCCAGAACGACGACAGGATGCCGGCAAGCGGCAGCAAGACCCAGAATGACAGGCCGAAGGTCTGCGCCAGCAATGCATAGGAATAGGCGCCGACCGCGTAAAAGGCGACGTAGCCGAGATCGAGCAGACCGGCGAGGCCGACGACGATATTGAGACCCCACCCCAGCATCACATAGATCAAGATCTGAACGCCGAAATTGTCGATCCACTTCTGCCCGCCGTTGGTTCCGAGCGTGAAAAAGATCGCCAGCGGATAGGCGGCGACCGCGGCTATGGCAAAGGGAATAAACCAACCGCGAATAAAATCCCGCGATGCCGACGGCTCGGATCGAACCGGCCTGAGCGCCCGCCGCGCCAGCCAGGGCACGATGGCAAAAGCGTGAATGAAGCGGCAGGCGGCTATGATGGCGACGAAGGCAAAGAGCAGCGGCCAGCGCGTCGTCAGCGTCAATTCATTGCTGCCGTTGACGGCGGTCAGGAAGCCGATCAGCGGCAACAACGCGGCAAAAGCGATCAGGCCGGTCAGGCTCGCCGCGCGCAAAGCGGCGCCCAGACCGACGCGTTCGCCTTGCGCGCCGGCCGCCATTTCAGACTTTCTCGACGTCCGGCCGGCCGAACAAGCCTTGCGGCAGGAAGATCAAAACGATCACCAGGACTGAAAACGCGGCGACGTCTTTGTAGTCGATGGAAAAGTAGGCCGACCACATGGTCTCGATCAGGCCGATCAGGAGACCGCCGACCACGGCGCCCGGCAGCGAGCCGATGCCGCCCAGCACCGCGGCGGTGAAGGCCTTCACGCCCGGCACAAAACCGTCGGCAAAACTCACGACGCCATAGTACATCAGATACATCGTGCCGGCGACGGCGGCGAGCGCTGCCGCGATCACGAATGTCATCGAAATAGTGCGGTCGACGTCGACGCCGACCAGCGCTGCCATTTTTTGATCCTGTTCGCAGGCGCGTTGGGCGCGTCCGAGCCGCGTTCTCGACACCAGATACCAGAACGCCAGCAGCAACACACCGGTGACGCCCCAGATGATGAGTTGCTTGTAGGACAATGTGACCGGGAAATTGTTAGTATTGAACAACACGAACTCGCCTTGCACCATCGGGGGAATCGACTTGTTGCGCGGTCCCTGCGTCACCTGGACGAAATTGGACAGGAAGATCGACATGCCGATCGCAGAGATCAGCGGCGCCAGGCGAAATGAGCCGCGCAGAGGACGATAGGCGACACGTTCGATCACCCAGTTGATCAGCGACGTGAATACCATCGCCACGATCAGGACAATGAACAGCGCCACTGCGATCGAAGAGATGCCCAGCCAGGTGGTGACGATCAGAAAAGCGATCAGCGCGATAAAGGCCGACGCCATGAATACGTCGCCGTGGGCGAAATTCACCATGCCGATGATGCCGTAGACCATCGTATAGCCGATGGCGATCAGGCCGTAGATTGAGCCGAGCGTGATGCCGTTGATGAGCTGCTGGACGAAATATTCCATGCGTCCGCCTTGCGTCCACGGCCTTCCGAATCCCGCCAAAATCTTAACAGGGGTGCACCATTGCGGCAATGTTGCGGTACTTGTGCTGGGGCGGCGACGGGGCCATGGTCGCATAGTTGTCGAGATTGCCGTTGCGGAGGGGGCCCATGGCCCGGGTCAAAAGCGAGGATTTCATCGCCGAGAAGGGCCGGCCATTCACCGGCGCCGAATATCTGGCGAGCCTGCGCGACGGCCGCGAGGTCTATATCTACGGCGAGCGGGTCAAGGACGTCACTACGCACCCGGCATTCCGCAATGCCGCGCGCTCGATCGCGCGGCTATATGATGCGCTTCACGATGGCAAGACCAGGGCGCTTTTAACCGCGCCGACCGACACCGGTTCCGGCGGCTTCACGCACAAATTCTTCCGTGTCGCGCGATCGCGCGAGGACCTGATCGCGCAACGCGATGCCATCGCGCACTGGGCGCGGCTGTCCTACGGCTGGATGGGCCGCTCGCCGGATTACAAAGCGTCGCTGATGAACACGCTCGGCGCCAATTACGATTTTTACGGCCAGTTCGCCGGTAACGCCCAGGCCTGGTACCGGCGCGCGCAAGAGCACGTGTTGTTCATGAACCACGCCATCGTCAACCCGCCGGTCGATCGGTCGAAGCCGATCGATCAGGTCAAAGACGTGTTCATCACTATCCAAAAGGACACCGACGCCGGGATCTATATTTCGGGCGCCAAAGTGGTGGCGACCTCCTCGGCGCTGACGCACTATAACTTTCTTGGCCAGAACGCGGCTGTGCCGCTGCACGACACCGATCTCGCGGTGATGTTCATCGCGCCGATGAACGCGCCGGGCGTGAAACTATTCTGCCGCACATCCTATGAGATGACCGCGAGCGTGATGGGGACGCCGTTCGACTACCCGCTGTCCTCGCGCTTCGACGAGAACGACGCGATTTTCGTTTTCGACAACGTCTTTATCCCCTGGGAGGACGTGCTCTTACATCGCGATCTGGAAAAGCTGAAGATCTTCTTCCCGCAATCGGGATTCCTCGCCGGCTACCAGTTCCAGGGCTGCACGCGCCTTGCGGTCAAACTCGACTTTCTCGCTGGCGTTATCGCGAAGGCGTTGCGCGCCGCTGGCTCCGACGAATTTCGCGGCAATCAGGCGCTGCTCGGCGAAGTGATCGCGTGGCGGCATCTGTTCTGGGCACTGACCGACGCCATGGCCATGAACCCGACGCCGTGGGTCAACGGCGCCGTGCTGCCGAACCTGCAATCCGGCTCGAGCTACCGCGTGTTCGCCGGCGACGCCTATGGTCGCATCAAGGAGATCGTCGAGAAAATCGTCGCTTCGGCGCTGATCTATTTGCCGTCCTCGGCCAAAGATTTCAAAAACCCGGCGATCGACTCCTACCTCGAACGCTACGTGCGTGGCTCGCATGGCATCGAGTATCGCGACCGGATCAAGGTGATGAAGCTTCTGTGGGACGCGATCGGCACCGAATTCGGCGGCCGTCACGAACTTTACGAGCGTAATTACGCCGGCAATCACGAGGATATCCGCATCCAGACGCTGTGGAACGCGCGCGGGTCCGGAACTCTCGATCAGATGACGGCGCTGGCCGAGCAATGCATGGCCGAATACGACGAAAACGGCTGGACCGATCCGGCCTGGCTTAACCCCGATGACGTGGCCTATCCTGGCTTGCCGGATGCGGTGCGCGCGGCGGAGTGACAATGACGAGTTGGATCGATCAACGGCCCGACGATGCAATGGACGGCGCGTTCGCGGCGGTCGCGCCGGGGCCGATCGTGAGCGTCGAGCCATTGGCGTTTCGCGAGGCGATGAGCCGGCTCGGCGCCGCCGTGCATGTCGTGACCACCGCGGGCATTGCCGGCAAGTCCGGCTTTACCGCGACGGCGGTTTGCTCGGTGTCGGATCAGCCGCCGACATTGCTGGTCTGTCTCAACCGCCGCAGCAACAGCGCGCCGATCCTGGCGCAAAACGCCGTGTTCTGCGTCAACACGCTCGGCGCCGCCGAAGAGAAGCTCGCCGATCTGTTCGCCGGCAGGAGCAACGTGCAACGCGCCGAGCGTTTTGGCGTCGGCGAATGGACCACGCTGAAAACCGGTGCGCCGGTGCTCGCCTCGGCCGTCGTTGCCTTCGATTGCCGTACCGTCGAGATCAAGGCGGTCGGTTCGCATAACGTTATCTTTGGGGCGGTCGAAGCGGTGCGACTTGGGCCGAGCGGTTCGGCACTGGTGTATCACGATCGGGCCTATAAGCCGGTGTGAGGGGCTCGATTGCGGCATTGCGCGTGGCCGCGATGGCTCCGATTTCCTCGTCATTCGTATTAATTTATCTTTTCTCTTCAAGTGGTTGCCCATAATCGGCGTAGCTGAAGCGGGAACCCTTGCCCGGGTGGGACGTTGGCTCGATTGGGCGGGGATTATCACCAAAAGTTCCAACCCTCACATACGGAGAACATCCCGATGGCGAACGAACAGAACAACCCGCAGCGCGACCAACAGCAAAGCAACCCGCAACAGGGTGGCCAGAACAAACCCGGTCAGCCGCAGCAGGGCGGGCAGAATAAGCCCGGTCAGCAGCAGCAGGGTGGCCAGAACAAGCCCGGACAGGGCGGCCAGCAAAGCGGGCAGGGCGGCGTCAACCGCTAACGTTGCCGTTTTCTGAAGGCGGCGGCCCGCCAAGGCGCGGGCTGCCGCCTTTTTTTGTGCCGAACCAAAGTTGTGCCGAACCAAAGTTGTGCCGGACCAAAGTTGTGCAAACCCACAACTGTGTTACGGGCCGGGCTGCTTCTTGGCCGCAGCCGGCCTATTGTGGCGCGGTAGTTGCTCAGTTCAACCTTGTTCGGGGCATGAGCGATGACCGCAACGCTTCCACTGTTTGCGCCCGCCGACGATCCGCCGGACGATGCGGGTTTCGACTTTATTCGTGTCGAGACGATCACCTCGGGTTCCAACGTTCATGACTGGACCATCCGCGCCCATCGACACCGCAATCTGTTTCAGATCCTCTTAATCGAGCGCGGCGGCGGCGAAATGTCCTACGACGCGACGCGGCTGGCGTTTGCCGCACCCGCAGCCATCCTCATCCCGGCCGCGATCGCCCACGGTTTTCGTCTCGAGCCGAACGTCACCGACGGCTGGGTGGTGAGCTTCACCGAGGATGCCGCCAATTCGCAAGCAACAAGTTTGGTCCCGGGTCGCAGCGGCCGGGCGATCGAGCGGTTGCGCGCGCTTGCGACGCAGCCACTCGTTCCGATTGCCGATGCGGTGGAACAGGCGCGACTCTCCGCGCTGTGCAAAGGACTTTTTGACGAGCAAACATTTGCGCGGGAAGGCTACCGGTTGGCGATGCGCGGGCTTGTCGTGCTTATCGCGGTCGGTGTGGCGCGGCTCGCGGCCAACCGCACGCGCAGCGGAGGCGTCACCTTGCAGCCAGCCGACGCAACGGTCGCGCAATTGCGGTCGCTTCTTGAAACTCATTTTCGCCGCGAGCGGCTGCTCGGCTTTTATGCCGAGAAGCTCGGCATGACGGTCGATCGCCTCAACGACCATATCAAGCGCGCGGCCGGCGTGACCGCGGGCCACCTCATCCGCCAGCGTGTGCTCGGCGAAGCCAAGCGGCAGCTCGTTTTCACCACGCAGCCGATCCATGACATCGCCGCGGAGCTTGGCTTCACCGATCCGTCGCATTTCGCGCGTTACTTCCGCAGACGGGCCGGCACCGCCCCGCACGAATTCCGCGAGCAATACGGCGGCTGACCGTTCCCTAGTTTCGCGCCGAGACCGGCTGATAATTGCGTCGTGCCGCTCCGGTATAGAGCTGGCGCGGCCGGCCGATCCTCTGATGCGGCTCCTCGATCATTTCCTTCCACTGCGCGATCCAACCCACGGTGCGGGCGACCGCGAACAGCACCGTGAACATGGTTGTGGGGAAGCCCATGGCGCGCAGCGTTATGCCCGAATAGAAGTCGACATTGGGGTAAAGCTTTTTCTCGATGAAGTAGTCGTCGTGAAGTGCGATGCGCTCGAGTTCCATGGCGACGTCGAACAGCGGATCGTTGACGCCAAGCTCCTGCAAGACCTCGTGACAGGTCCGCTGCATGATTTTTGCGCGCGGGTCGTAGTTCTTATAGACGCGATGGCCGAAACCCATGAGCCGGAACGTGTCGTTCGGGTCCTTGGCGCGCTTGACGTATTCGGGGATGCGATCGACGGAGCCGATTTCACCGAGCATTTTCAATGCGGCCTCGTTGGCGCCGCCATGTGCGGGCCCCCACAAGCAGGCGATGCCGGCGGCGATACAGGCAAAGGGATTGGCGCCTGTCGAACCGGCAAGTCGCACCGTGGAGGTCGAGGCGTTCTGCTCGTGGTCGGCGTGCAGGGTGAAGATTCGATCCATGGCGCGGGCGACAACCGGATTAACTTTATAATCCTCGCACGGCACCGCAAAGCACATGCGCAGGAAATTCGAGGCGTAATCGAGTGCGTTGTTCGGATAGACGAACGGCTGGCCGATCGAATATTTGTACGCCATCGCGGCAAGTGTCGGCATTTTGGCGATGATCCGGATCGAGGCTATCTTCCGCTCGGTCGGATCGGCGATATTGGTCAAGTCATGATAAAAGGCCGCGAGCGCGCCGACGCAGCCGACCATCACCGCCATCGGATGGGCGTCGCGGCGGAAGCCTTGAAAGAACCGGCTCATCTGCTCGTGAACCATCGTGTGATGGACCACGCTCTGGTCGAAGCTCTGCTTCTGGGCCGCGGTCGGCAGCTCGCCGTAAAGCAGGAGATAGCAGGTCTCGAGAAAATCCCCGTGCTCGGCCAAGTCTTCGATCGGATACCCGCGATAGAGCAGGACGCCTTCGTCGCCGTCGATGTAGGTGATCTTGGATTCGCAGCTGCCGGTCGAGCTGAAGCCGGGATCGTAGGTGAAGATGCCCACCTCGCTATAAAGCTTGCTCACGTCTAGGACCTGGGGACCGATCGTTCCGTCGTAGAGCGGAAACGACCAACTCTCGTCGCCGAGTGTTAGCTTGCCGGTCCTGATATTGGCTCGCGTGATCGCGTCCATGATTCCCTCCTCGATGTGTGGCAACCTCATTCTTGTGGCGCACTTCACCCAGGTTAGGATTTCCCCATATTTGAATCGAACAACCTTTGATCCAAATCAAAATCGAGAAAACAGTTCAGCAATTTCGACCGCCGGTCATGACATCACGCCGCGACGCCGCGAGCCGCGACGCGCTGCAAAGTCCGCCGGGACGCGAACGCGACGTCTGACCTAATTCAGCAAAAATCCCAGCACGGTATCGGCGTAGGCCTGCGGCTGCTCGATATTGGCGATATGGGCTGCTTCGAGCACGGCGATCTTGGCGCCGGCGATGTGCCCACGGATGAATTCGTTGCCTTCCAGCGGCGTCGCCGGATCGTGTTGGCCGGCGATGACCAGCGTCGGCACGGTTATTTTTGCCAATAGCGGGCGATGGTCCATGTCACGCACGGCGGCGCCACAGCCGAGGTAGCCCTCAAGCGGGGTTGCCGCGAACATGGCCTGCACGCGCGCCACGACCTGCGGCTCGCGCTCGCGAAATCCCTTGGTGAACCAGCGCTCCATATTGGCCGGTGCAAACGAAGCGACGCCCTTTTCGCGCACCAGTTTCAGCCGGTCGTTCCAGCCGGTCTTATCGGGAAAGTAGCAAGCGGTATTGGAGAGGATTAGTTTGTCGATGCGGTTTGCCGCGTTGGCACCGAGCCATTGCCCGACCATGCCGCCCATCGACAAGCCGCACCAATTGATTTTTCGAATATCGAGCCCGTCCAGCACCGTGAGCACGTCGCGGCCGAGCCGCTCCATCGTATAGGGGCCGTTGGGAACGGCGGACTTGCCGTGGCCGCGACGGTCGTAGCGAACAATGCGGAAGTGACGGGTGAACGGCTCGACTTGCGCGTCCCACATATGCAAGTCGGTGCCGAGCGAATTCGACAGCATCAGCACCGGGGCGTTCTCGGGCCCTGCAACCTCGACATGGATGATGCAGCCGTCGTCGGTTTTGATGTCCGGCATTGGATTTGTCCTTCCTCGTGGCGGCGCACTTAGTAGCCGTCCTGGCGTGCCGCGCCAACCCCTCGCGTGATTACCTTTGCAACGCTCTTTCAATAGGCCGCGTGAGGCGCTAGACCCACATGGAATTCGATTGGATTAGGGCTTGGCTTCTTCGTTTGAGCGTGATCTCACCCGAAACCGGTTTCCACTTTTCGGGATCATGCTTCGGGCGACGGTGGCGCAGCCGGCCAAGGGGAAATGCAGATGGCAATGACGATGAATGGCGAGGTACAGCTTGCAGCTCCTCCGCAAACGGTTTGGGAGAAGCTCAACGATGCCGAGACGCTAAAGTCGTGCATTCCCGGCTGCGAGCAGCTCGACAAGCTTTCCGATACCGAAATGCAGGCCGTCGCGACGGTCAAGATCGGCCCGGTCAAAGCCAAGTTCAAAGGCAAGGTTACGCTGTCCGATCTCGATCCGCCGCACGGCTATAAGATCTCCGGCCAGGGCGATGGCGGAGTGGCCGGCTTTGCCAAGGGCGCCGCCACAGTCAAGCTTACGCCCAACGACGGCGGAACGCTGCTCGCCTATGACGTTGACGCCCAGATCGGCGGCAAGCTTGCCCAGCTCGGGCAGCGGCTGGTCAACGGCGCCGCCAAGAAAGTTGCCGACGATTTTTTTCAGAGCTTTGCCAAGGCGGTCAATCCGGCGGTCAATCCGGCGGTCAACCCGCAGAGCTGACGGCACGGTGGACGTCCGCCGCGACGAGCCGCCGTTTGAGCGCGGAACTCCCTTGACCGCCGGCTAGGCCGCGGTTCAGACTAACTATTGTTCTAGGGCACTAAAAACGGCAAAATCAACCTAAATTGGCCCTGGAACTCGGCCGTCGGCCGTATGCGGCCGGCGAATCGAGGCATTTAGAGAATTCGAGGAGGAGCCCATGGCAGCGCAAATGGCAGCCGGCATGGCGACCGTCAACATGACGGTGAACGGCAAACCCATCACCGCAAGCGTCGATCCGCGCACGCTGCTCGTTCAATTGCTGCGCGAGCATCTGCGGCTCACCGGCACTCATGTCGGCTGCGACACCTCGCAATGCGGCGCCTGCGTCGTGCATGTCAACGGCCAGGCGATAAAGTCGTGCACCGCGCTGGCGCTGCAATTCGAAGGCGCCGACGTGCTCACCATCGAGGGTTTGGCGGCGCCTGACGGACCGCTGCATCCGATGCAGGAGGCGTTCCGCGAGAACCACGGCCTGCAATGCGGCTATTGCACGCCGGGCATGATCATGACCGCGGTCGATATCGTGCGCCGCAAGGGCAACGAGCTGGACGACCACACCATCCGCGAAGAGCTTGAAGGCAATATCTGCCGCTGCACCGGCTACCATAACATCGTCAAGGCAATCGCCGCCGGCGCCCGCGCCATGCGCGGCGGGGCGAGCGCATCACAAGCCGCCGAATAGGGTAGAGACGCGTAGATCATAAGGCTGCCGGCGGAACGCCGCCGGAGGAAACGCCAGAGGAGCAAGCATGAGTGCGACCGGAATCGGCGCCTCGGTGCGCCGCAAGGAAGATCGCCGCTTTATTACCGGAGCAGGCCACTATACCGACGACATCAACCGGCCTGGCCAAGTTTTCGCCTATTTTATCCGCTCGCCGCACGCGCACGCCGCGATCAAATCGATCGACAGCAAGTCAGCGGCCGCGATGCCGGGCGTGCTCGCCGTGCTCACCGGCACCGAGCTTGCCGCCGACAAGATCGGCAATCTGATCTGCGGCTGGATGATCCATTCCAAGGACGGCACGCCGATGAAAATGGCGGCGCATCCGGCGCTCGCAAGCGGCAAGGCCTGTCACGTCGGCGATGCGATCGCGGTGGTGGTCGCCGAGACCCTGGCGCAGGCGCGCGACGCCGCCGAAAAAGTAAAAGTTGATTACACGGTGCTGGCCGCGGTCGCGGATCCCGTGGCGGCGCAAAAGCCGGGCGCGCCGCAAATCCACGACGTTGCGGCCAACAACACGATCTACCAGTGGCACCTCGGCGACGCCAAAGCGGTCGACGCCGCGTTCAAGACGGCCAAGCACGTCACCAAGCTCGACATCGTCAACAACCGCCTGGTGCCGAACGCGATCGAGCCGCGCGCGGCAATTGGCGATTATGATTCCGGGACCGGCACCTTCACGCTGTGGAATACGACGCAAAACCCCCATGTCGCGCGTCTCGTCATTGCGGCCTTTGTCGGCATGGCGCCCGAGCACAAGCTTCGCGTCATCGCCCCCGACGTCGGCGGCGGTTTCGGTTCGAAGATTTTCATCTACCCCGAGGAAGTCGTGGCGCTGTGGGCGTCGAAGCGCGTCGGCCGGCCGGTGAAATGGGTTTGCGACCGCTCTGAGGCCTTTCTCTCCGATGCGCACGGCCGCGATCATGTCACGCATGCCGAGATGGCATTCGATGCCGGCGGCAAGATCGTCGGTCTGCGCGCCAAGACGATAGCCAATCTCGGCGCTTATATGTCGACCTTCTCCTCCTCGATACCGACGTATCTCTACGCCACGCTATTGTCGGGCCAATACGAGATTCCGCAGATTTATTGCGAGGTCGATGCCGTCTATACCAATACGGTGCCGGTCGACGCCTATCGCGGGGCGGGCCGTCCCGAAGCGACCTTCGTTGTCGAGCGGCTGGTCGAGGTCGGCGCCCGGGAAATGGGCCAGGATCCGGCCGAACTGCGGCGCAAGAACTTCGTACAGAAATTCCCGCACCAGACCCCGGTGATCCTGATGTACGACGCCGGCGATTATAACGCCTCGCTGAAAAAGGCGATGGAGCTTGCCGACTACAAAGGTTTTGCCAAGCGCAAACGCGAGTCCGCACGTCACGGCAAGCTGCGCGGCATCGGAATTTCGACCTATATCGAGGCCTGCGGGCTTGCACCGTCGCAAGCCGCAGGCTCGCTCGGCGCCGGCGTCGGCTTGTGGGAATCCGCCGAGGTGCGGGTCAATCCGACCGGCTCTGTTGAAATCCTCACCGGCTCTCATTCCCACGGCCAGGGTCACGAGACCACTTTCGCGCAGCTGGTGTCGGAGCGGCTCGGCATTCCGATCGAAAACGTTTCGATCGTGCATGGCGACACCGACAAGGTGCAGTTCGGCATGGGCACCTACGGCTCGCGTTCCGGCGCGGTCGGCATGTCCGCCATCGTCAAGGCGCTCGACAAGGTCGAGGCCAAGGCGAAGAAGGTCGCGGCTCACCTGCTCGAGGCGGCCGAGGCCGATATCGAGTTCAAGGACGGCAAATTCAGCGTCGCCGGGACCGACAAGTCGGCCGCTTGGGCCGACGTCACGCTCAACGCCTATGTCGCGCACAAATTTTCCGGTCAAGAGCTCGAGCCCGGACTGAAGGAAGGCGCGTTCTACGATCCGACCAATTTCACTTTCCCGGCCGGCTGCCATATCTGCGAGGTCGAGGTCGACACCGAGACCGGAAGTACCGAGATCGTGGCTTGGACGGCGGTCGACGATTTCGGCGTCGTGATCAATCCGATGATCGTCGAGGGCCAAGTCCACGGCGGCATCGCCCAAGGCGTCGGCCAGGCCCTGTGCGAGGGCGCCGTGTACAGCAAAGACGGCCAGCTCATGAACGGCTCGTTCATGGACTATTCCATGCCTCGCGCCAATCTGTTGCCGACACTGAAGGTCGCGACCACGATGACGAAGTGTCCGTCCAATCCGCTCGGCATCAAAGGCTGCGGCGAAGCCGGCGCCATCGCCGCGCCGGCCGCCGTCATCAACGCCATTACGGACGCGATCGGGACCGAACAGCTCGCCATGCCGGCGACGCCGTCGGCGGTCTGGTCGTCGCTGCAAAAATCATACAAACTGCCGCACGCGGCCTAAGGGATTTTTCTCTCTCCCGGAAACGGGAGAGGCGAGCAGGAATAAACGGAGGACTGCGATGTACGCCTTCACTTTCCATCGTCCGCAAACCGTGCGGCAGGCCGCAGGCCTCCTCACCAAAAACGCGGATGCAAAATTGCTCGCCGGCGGGCAGTCCTTGCTGCCGACCATGAAGCTGCGCCTGGCCTCGCCGCCGCAAATCCTCGACATGACGCTGGTCGAAGGCCTGTCCGGAATCGAGTTGAGCGGTCGCGCGCTCACCATCGGCGCGATGACCCGCCACTACGAGGTGAACGCCTCGCCGGTGGTGCAGCAGGCCATTCCGGTACTGGCGAAGCTTGCCGGCCTGATCGGCGATCCGGCGGTGCGCCACCGCGGCACGCTGGGCGGCTCGGTCGCCAATAACGACCCGAATGCCGACTATCCGGCGGCGTGTCTTGGGCTCGGCGCCACCATCATCACCAACAAGCGCCGGATCAAGGCCGACGACTACTTCACCGGCATGTTCTCCACGGCGCTCGAGCCGGGCGAGATCATCACCAAAATCAGTTTTCCGATCCCGAAAAAAGCCGCCTATCAGAAATTCCGCAATCAGGCGTCCCGCTTCGCTTTGGTTGGCGTCTTCGTCGCCAAGCGGGGCAGCGACATCCGCGTCGCGGTCACCGGCGCCGGCTCGAACGGCGTTTTTCGCGTGACCTCGTTCGAGGAAGCCCTGAAGAAGCGGTTTTCGCCGAAATCGCTGGAAGGCCTGACCATTCCGGCCGACGGCATGAATTCGGATATCCACGGCAGCGCCGAATACCGCGCCCATTTGGTCGGCGTACTGGCGCGGCGCGCCGTCGCCGAGGCGATCGGAAAACCTGCGGCCTGATGCGGGCGTAATCCGCCTGTTTGCCATGTGCGTGGGATGTGGCCGTGCGGCGGGACAAATCCGCCGCCGATGACTACATTGCAGCTATGAACAAGGCATTCCCGCGCCCGTTGCCGGATTCGATCGGCGCCACCGTCGATCTCCTCGCCGAGGCGAATTATTTGGCCGACCGCTCGCTCGGCACCGTGCTCTATCTGGCGCTCAAAATGGGCCGGCCGATTTTCCTCGAAGGCGAGGCCGGCGTCGGCAAAACCGAGATCGCCAAGGTGCTGTCGGCCTCGCTCGGTCGCCGCCTGATCCGGCTGCAATGTTACGAAGGCCTCGATGTCGCCGCCGCCGTCTACGAGTGGAATTACGCAGCCCAGATGATCGCCATCCGCGTCGCCGAGGCCGGCGGCGAGCATGACCGCGGGCGGCTCGAACACGACGTGTTCTCCGAACGGTTTCTGATCAAGCGGCCGCTGTTGCAGGCGCTGGAGCCGGACACAGCAGGCGCTCCGGTGCTCTTGATCGACGAGATAGACCGCACCGACGAGGCGTTCGAAGCGTTCCTTCTTGAAGTGCTGGGCGACTTCCAGATCACGATTCCGGAAATGGGCACGGTGAAGGCCGGGCAGCCGCCGATCGTCGTCATCACCTCAAACCGCACCCGCGAAGTGCATGATGCGCTCAAGCGCCGCTGTCTCTACCACTGGGTCGGCTATCCGACCGCCGAGCGCGAATTGGCGATCGTGCGCACCAAGGTGCCCGGCGTTAGCAAAAAGCTCTCTGAGCAGGTCGTGGCCTTTGTGCAGGCCCTGCGCAAACAGGATCTGTTCAAATCGCCCGGCGTCGCCGAAACGCTGGATTGGGCCGGTGCTCTGTCCGAGCTCGATGTCGTCGCGCTCGACCCGGCGACCGTCTCCGATACGCTCGGGGTGCTGTTGAAATACCAGGACGACATCGCGCGGCTCGAAGGCTCGAAGGTCAAAGAGATGCTCGACGAGGTGAAGTCGGAGCTGCGCGCGGCGGAGTGAGCAATACCATGGCAGAGCAGTCTGGCCGCCTTGCCGAGAACATCGTCTACTTTGCGCGCGCGCTGCGCGCCGCCGGTATTCCGGTCGGGCCCGGCGCCGTGCTCGATGCGCTCGCGGCGGTGCAGGCGGCGGGCGTCGGCACCCGCGATGATTTTTACTGGACGCTGCATGCGGTGTTCGTCAAACGCCACGAGCACTCGATCCTGTTCGATCAGGCGTTCCGCATCTTTTTCCGCCGCCGCGGCTATGTCGATCAGCTTCTGGCGATGATGCTGCCGCAGGCGCCGGCGGCGCCGCAAGCGCCGCAGGCCGGCGCCACGCGCGTGCACGAGGCGCTGTTTGCCGGCCTCGACGACAAGCTCAAGCAGGAGCGCGAGATCGAGCTCGATGCGCGCATGACCGTGTCTGATCGCGAGGTGCTGCAGCACAAGGATTTTGCGCAAATGACGACTGCCGAGATCGCGGCGGCAAAAGATGCGATCAAGCGGCTCGTTCTGCCGCTCGCCGAAGTGCGCACGCGCCGGCTTAAAGCCCATCCGCGCGGCCATCTGATCGACGTCCGCCGCACCTTGCGCGCCAGCATGAAAGGCGGCGGCGATTTCATCGATCTGCGCTTCGTCGGGCCGAAGACCAAACCCCCGCCGGTCGTCGCGCTGCTCGATATTTCCGGCTCCATGAGCCAGTACAGCCGCATCTTTTTGCACTTTCTGCATGCGCTCACCGATGCGCGCAAACGCGTCTCGACGTTTTTGTTCGGCACCCGGCTCACCAATGTGACGCGCAGCTTGCGCGAGCGCGATCCGGACGACGCTTTGGCGGCCTGCTCTGCTGCGGTCCCCGACTGGTCGGGCGGCACACGGATTGCGTCGTCGCTGAGGAATTTCAACAAGCTATGGGCGCGCCGCGTGCTGTCGCAGGGCGCGATCGTGCTCCTGATCACCGACGGGCTCGAACGCGACGCCGACGATACGCTTGCCTTCGAGATCGACCGGCTGCACCGGTCCTGCCGGCGTCTGGTTTGGCTCAATCCGCTGTTGCGCTTTGAAGGTTTCGAGGCGCGCGCGCGCGGCGTCAAAGCCATGTTGCCGCATGTCGACGATTTCCGGCCGATTCATAATCTGGAGTCGATGACGGCGCTGGTGGCCGCGCTGCAGCTTGGCGGCGACCGCGCAGGCGATCCGAAAGCCTGGATGCAAAAGGTGGCGTAACGCTCTATATTCGAGTGGATATAGCGCAGATTACTTCTTAGACGGGCGAATGGAGACAGATCATGCTCTCGACCGATAACGATATTCTCCGGGCCACCGAGGCGTGGCGCAAAGACGGCCGCGCGGTGGCGCTGGCGACCGTGGTCGAAACCTGGGGTTCGGCGCCGCGGCCGGTCGGCTCGAACCTCGTCATTGACGAGGACGGCAATTTTCTCGGTTCGGTGTCCGGCGGCTGCGTCGAAGGCGCCGTGGTCACCGAGGCGCTCGATGTGATCGAAAACGGCAAGCCCAAGATGCTGGAATTCGGCGTCGCCGACGAGACCGCCTGGAAGGTCGGACTGTCCTGCGGCGGCACCATCCGGGTGTTTGTCGAGAAGGTGGAGTAAGCTCTCGCCATGAAGCTCGACATCCTCTCAGCGCTCAATGCCGAACGCCAGGCGCGCCGCGCGGCGATCGTCGTCACCAATGTCGAAAGTGGCAAGCAGCGGCTCGTCAAGTCGGCCGACGTCGCCAAAGACTCGCTGCGTCCGATCCTCACCGAGCATCTGCGCACCAGCAAAAGCGGCATGGAAGAGACCGCGGAAGGCCGCGTCTTTCTCACCGTCTACGTGCCGGCGCCGCAACTCGTGATCACCGGCGCCGTCCATATCAGCCAGGCGCTGGCGCCGATCGGAAAACTGCTCGGCTACGACGTCACCATCGTCGATCCGCGCACGGCGTTCGCCTCGCCGGAACGCTTCCCGGAGGTGAAAGTCGTCGCCGACTGGCCGGACACCGCATTGCCGCCGCTCAATGTCGATCGCTATACGGCCTTCGTCGCGCTCACCCACGATCCGAAGATCGACGATCCGGCGCTGACGCATGCGCTGTCGCGCGATTGCTTTTATATCGGCGCGCTCGGCTCGCGAAAGACGCATGGCCGCCGCCTCGAACGGCTCAAAGCGGCGGGCGTCAACGACGCCGATCTGGCCCGGATCAACGCGCCGATCGGGCTCGACATCGGCGCGGTGTCGCCGGCCGAGATCGCGGTTGCGATCATGGCGCAAATCACCGAACGGCTGCGCGAGGAAGCCGAGCCGGTTGCGGTAAAGGCCCCATCATGAAATTCGGTGCGGTCGCGCCACAAGATGCGCTCGGTGCGACCGCCGTGCATACGCTGCGTCAGGGCTCGCTGGTGCTCAAGAAAGGCACGCTGATCGGCGCCGCCGAGGTCGCAGCCCTGCAAGCCGCGGGCATCAAGGACCTTGTGGTGGCGCGGCTCGAGCCCGGCGATGTTTCGGAGGACACGGCCGCGGCCGAGATCGCCGCGGCGGTCGCGGGCGACGGCGTGCATGTCGATCGCGCATTCACCGGCCGCGCCAATCTGTTCGCGCAGAGCGCGGGCGTTCTTGTCGTCGACAAGGACGCGGTCGACCGGCTCAACCGCGTCGACGAGGCGATTACGTTTGCGACGCTGCCGGCCTTTAAGCCGGTGGTCGCCGGCGAAATGATCGCGACCGTAAAGATCATTCCATTCGCGGTCGCGGGCTTGGCGCGCGATGCCGCGCTCGCTGGCGCTAAGCAACCGCTGTTGCGGGTCGCGCCGTATCGCGTGCGCAAGGTCGGGGTGGTGTCGACGGTGCTGCCGGGTCTCGCGAGCAAAGTCATCGAAAAAACGCTGACCATTACTGCCGAGCGGCTCAAGCCCGCCGCCGCCGCGATCGTTGCCGAGCGGCGGGTGCCGCATGAGCGCGCGGCGCTCGCGCGCGCGCTGGACGAGGTGCTCAAGGCCGGCGCCGAGCTTGCGATCGTGTTCGGCGCTTCCGCGATCGCCGACCGCCGCGACGTGATCCCGGCGGCGCTGGAATCGATCGGCGGCCGCGTCGAGCATTTCGGCATGCCGGTCGATCCCGGCAATCTGTTGATGATCGGCGACGCCGGCAGCCGCCCGGTGATCGGTGCGCCCGGCTGTGCGAGGAGTCCTAAGGAAAACGGCTTCGACTGGATCCTGATGCGGCTTCTTGCCGGGCTGAAAGTACCGCGCGAGGACATTACCGGCCTCGGCGTCGGCGGCCTCTTGATGGAAATCGTCACCCGGCCGCAGCCGCGCGATGAGCCGCTTAAGCCCGCGCGTTCCATCGCAGCGATCGTACTTGGCGCCGGGCGGTCGAGCCGCATGGGCGGCCCGAACAAATTACTAGCCGAGATCGGCGGCCGGCCGCTCATTCGCATCGCGGTTGACGAAGCGCTGAAATCGCGGGCGCGGCCGGTGGTCGTGGTCACCGGACATCAGCGCGAGCGCGTCGAGTCGGCGCTTTCGAGCCTGCCGGTCAAATTCGTGCACAATCCGAATTTCGCCGAGGGTTTGGGCACCTCGCTCAAGACCGGCATCGCCGCGCTCGGGGCGGAGGTGGATGGCGCCATTGTTTGCTTGGGCGACATGCCCCAAGTCGATGCCCCTATGATCGACCGCTTGATCGGCGCGCTCGATCCCGACAAAGGCGCGCTCGTCGCGGTGCCGACCATCGACGGCAAGCGCGGCAATCCGGTGGCCTGGTCGCGCCGATTTTTCGCCGACCTCATGACAGTCGAGGGCGACATCGGAGCGCGTTACCTGATCGGCCGCTACCCCGAAGCCGTGGTCGAAGTGCCGCTTGCCGGCACCGCGGCGCTGACCGATGTCGATACGCCGGAGGCGCTCGAAGCGGTCAAGGCGGAGCTCGAGCGGACCTGAGGCGCGGGCTGATTTCAATGAAACAGCACCGTCCTCACGGGCCGCCTCGCGGTTTCGGCGGCAAGACCCTACGATCAATTTGACGGGCTGCAATTGACGGTTAAAGTAGCGAGCGGCGGGATCGGTTGCATCCTCGTTGACGACAGCATTAGCAATATTACGCGCCGATTTAAACTGTCGTTCCGATCATTGCCAATGTTGAAATGATAATGCCAGGGGCGAGATCGTCGGATTTTTAGTTTGTCGTCCTCGGTAATCGAGCCCGTGACGAATGCGTTCGCGCAACAATCATGCAACGGCCGCTACGCGCTGCAGTCCCCTGCGGCGCCGTCCGACCGTCATCCCGTCTTGATCGAGGATGGGCCGCAAAACAACAGAGAGGAGAATGCCATGAGGGTGAGTTTCAGGAAGATCGCCGTTCCCAGTTTAGCCGTCCTGTCGGTGACGGCAGCCATATCCGCCATCCCCGGCACGTCCTACGCCGCGGATCCCGCCTACTGCGCCCAATACGCGCAACTCGCGGTCCATGAAGCCCAAGTACTCTCGACCTTGTCGTGTTTCAGAGGTTTCGACGGTCGCTGGCACCTCAATTATGCGAAACACTACGGCTGGTGCTTGACCGCCGACCCGGGTGCCGTCGCTGCCGAACGCGATTACCGGCGCATGCGCATCGCTCAATGTGGCGGGTAGTGAGCGCCGCCGGGAGCCCGGCAAGCGGTCAAGGCCGGGTCGGAGAAAAGCCCTGAATTCCCGGCCGCGCCGGCGCTGCCTATTCACCAACTCGAAACCCTTCCCCGGTAGCTTTGAGCGCCTCTGGGGGAGGGGCTTTCCATGCTCAAATTCCTGCGCAATCTGGCGCTTGGCGTCGCCGGCTTTGTCCTTCTGATCCTCGCCATTGCCACCGCCCAGGCGGCAGGCGCCCTCGCCGTCGGGGCCTGCGGTGCCTATGGCTACGGTTTCGACTATCGCCATGAGAGCGACGCGCGTGCTGCGGCATTGAACAAATGCTCTGGCGGGCAGTGCAAGGTCGTCGGCGTGGTTCGGCGCGGCTGCGCGGCGATGGCGGTCGATGCCAAGAATCCTTGCGGCTCGTTCGGCTGGGCGATCAATTCGCACCTCGGCAAGGCCGAGAACGCTTCGATGCAGCGCTGCGTCGAATTCGGCGGCCGCGATTGCGTGGTGCGCGCCTGGGCCTGCGACGAGAAAGGCTGACGGCGGGGACCGTTCATTATCGTTAATTTTGTCCTGCTTGTCTCGTACATGGCCTGGTGTTGATTGGTGCCGTAGCTTCGCTTCCGCCGTCGAGCCGGAGCGAAACTCGTTAGATACGCAAATGGATTTGCCAGAGCCGAACATCAGCTTCCGTGAAATCGCGGACGCGGACATCGCGCCTGCGGTCACGCTGTTGGCGCGCGGCTTCCCGCGGCAGGGGCGTGAGACGTGGCTGCGCGCGCTACAGCATCTCGGCAATCACCAATCGCCGCGAGGCCTGCCGAAATACGGCTACCTGATGGAATGCCACGGCAGGGCGGTCGGACTGATCCTGACGATCTTTGCCACGGTCCGCTCGGGCGACACGCAGATCGTGCGCTGCAATCCGTGCGCTTGGTATGTCGAGAAGCCATACCGCGCCTTTGCCGGGCTGCTTTTTGCCAAGGCGCTGATGCATGAGGACGTCACTTATCTCGACATTTCACCGGCGCCGGACGTCGAGCCGATCATCGAAGCGCTCGGCTTCTCGCGCTATTGCAACGGCAGCTTCGTCGCCGTTCCGCTGTTTAACATACTGTCGGGCGAAGCCGGCGTGAGAATTCTCGACGCGCGGCAACAGCCGTCGATCAAACGCGATGCCAGCGATCAAGACCTGTTGCTGGCGCATGCCGACCAAGACTGCATCAGCCTGTGGTGCGAGACGTCCGACGGCGCCTATCCCTTCGTCTTCCGCAGGCGGTTGGCGCGTGGCTTTCTGCCGTGTGCGCATCTGATTTATTGCCGCGGCGTCGAAGATTTCGTCCGTTTCGCGGGCCCGCTCGGTCGCCGCCTCGCGATGCGCGGCAGCTTCTTCGTCGTCATCGGTTCGAATGGTCCGGTGCCGGGGCTCGTCGGCACGTTCCTGCCCGGCATTCTGCCGCGCTATTTCAAAGGGCCGATGCAGCCCGGCATCGGCGACATCGCCTTCACCGAATTCGGCGTCTTGGGAATTTAGGCTGAGTAGCGGCTCACGAGGGGCGCCGATTCATAAGCACGCAGCCCATGTCCGCTGTTGAGGGCAAAACAGATGTCCCGGCACGACACCGTCGTGGCAGCTAATGGCCCTGAACGGCAGATTTTGCGTTGCGACCGGATGTCTGGTGTTGGTGGTGTGGCTGCCGCGCCAGCCGGTGACCGCCAAGGTGGCGATTGACCGAAGCGGACAAGCTTACGCCGTCCGCTTGCGAAGTAAGTGCGCTCAGCCTCGCAGCCGCTTGTGGCCTATCGCCGACCTCGACAGCCGCCGCTCGCGTGACGCGATCGGGGCTCTACCGATATGCCGCAGGCCGGGCAAATCCGTCGGTCGTGAACCCAGCAGACATCGGGAATCTTCCGTCATCGCCAATGGCTTGTGATAGCTTGGTTGGATGTCAACGGGCGAAATCGGATCGGTACTTTGCTCGTGAACCCAAACGAAGCGCCAGGCGACACACCCCAAACCGAGCTAGCGCCGCCGCCGCGCGGCGAACGTCTGGACGAACCGATGCCGCGATCGATCAAGGCCGTGTTTGGATGCGCCGCCCTGGTCCTGCTGACGTTGAGTCTTGCAGCACCCGTGCTGGCGGGGCCTTTGGAGGATGCCATTGCGGCGGATGAGAAGGGCGACTACGCAACGGCGCTGCCGCTCCTCCGCCAGCTTGCCGATCAAGGCAACGCCCAGGCGCAATACATACTAGGGAGCATGTACGATGAAGGCCGGGGCGTTGCTCAAAGCGATGCCGACGCGCTGAAGTGGTATCGCATGGCTGCCGAACAGGGCGACAGCAGTGCTCAATACGATCTCGCGTTGATGTATGCCGAAGGTCAGGGCGTCGCGCAGAATTACACCGAAGCGGTGAAGTGGTACGTCAAGGCGGCCAACCAGGGCGACGCCGACGCGCAATACAATCTCGGCGTAATGTACGGCGAAGCGCAGGGGGTCGCGCAAGACTATGTCGAGGCGGCGAAATGGTTCGGCAAGGCCGCCGGACAGGGCAACGCCGACGCGCAATATAATCTCGGTGTCATGTATTTTGTCGGGCAGGGCGTCACGCAGGACGCTGCGGAGGCTGCGAGGTGGTTTCGCAAGGCGGCCGAACAGGGCGCCCCGGTTGCCCAGTACAATCTCGCCGTCATGCTCAACAAGGGCCAGGGCGTGCCGCGAAACGAGACTGAAGGGCTGCAATGGTCCATCAAGTCCGCTGAGCAGGGTTATGCTCCCGCGCAAAACCTTCTTGGGCTGGCTTACGAAGACGGTAACGGCGCGCCGCGAGATTATGATGCGGCGGCGAAGTGGTACCGGAAGGCGGCCGAACGAGGTTACGCCTTGGCTCAACTAAATTTCGCGCGCCTGTACGATCACGGCTACGGCGTTCCGCAGGACCCGGCGGAGGCCGTCAATTGGATCCGCAAATCCGCCGAACAAGGGTTCGCCGTGGCCGAGCAAACGCTCGGCGACAGGTATATGAGCGGCAAAGGCGTGGCGCCGGACACTGCCGAGGCGCTGACGTGGTATCGCAAGGCCGCCGAGCACGGCAACGCGGACGCCGAGAACACCCTCGGCGAAATCTACGCAGAGGGTCGAGGCGTCCCGCGCGACTATGTCCACGCCTATGCATGGTTCAGCCTGGCAATGCTGGCCGGCGATCAACACGCGGAAAGCAACAGGGACATTGCCGCGCGGCATATGACCCCGGCCGAGATCGCTGAAGCCGAGCAGCTTGCGCACAAGGCAAAGCCCAGCAACTAGCCGCGTGGAGATGGCGGGAGCTGACCCCGCAGGTCGTGGGCTGAAGCATCCGTTCGGTACGCTGAAGATCAGGATGGGCGCAGCTCACTTCTTTATGCAGCGCCTGCCGACGGTCGCCACCGAAGCCCTGCACGTGCTCGCCTATAATCTGACCCCGTCTGCGGCCTTATACGGGATTCAAGGCGCGAGGGATATTCGACGACAGGCACGTGAACGATTTTTAATTCCCGCGTGATGAACTGCCGCTCGTGCGACCTCGACCAAGATTTATGTATTTGAGGTTCGCGATGAGATTGTCAGTGATAAAAATCGTCGTGCTGCTTGCTGGCATTTGCGCCGTTTCGCCGGTCTACGCAGCCGCCAATTACCAGTACCGGTTTATTTTCGACTATGTCGGCAAGTCCCCGCTCCCCGACGCGGCGATGGACGACCAGGTCGGTCGCGACAGACACGTCTGCGACGCTCAGGTCGGAGTGCAGCTCACAGCGATATCGGCCCGCTATCGTACCTGCATGATGCAGCGCGGCTGGAAGTACACACATGCCGTCAAGGAATTGGAGAGGTCAGATCGGTTTGGATCGTGCAACGACTGCGACGGACCGTCATCTAATGATGCTTCGTCTTCGTCTCCGCCGCCCCCGTCGGGCCCGTCCCAAGACAGTATCGACTCTTTCAACAACAGCCAGCAGATGCTGATACAGCAATACGACAATTCATTCATGCCCCAGCCGTACATATCGCCGAATTGACGGCAGCGCTGGTGTTGCCAAAGCGGAAGTAATTCAACAGGGGCGCGTTTCGCCGGCCCCTGTGCGAGTGGGCTGACACACGAATAGAAAGCACGCTCTTTCTCGCCCGCGACCCCTTGTCGGCGATCGGCCCATAGCGGACCCGCCGGCATACGGCTTTCGCGGCAGCTTTCGGGGGTAAAGCGGACATCAACCATTCGCCGCCCCACCGCGATTTATGAGCACATGCCTCAGTGCACGCCGGCGATCTGCTGGACGATCGGCGCCCATTTCGCTTGCTCGCCCTGGATGAACGTCAAGGTTTCTTGAGGTGACATCGCACGGTCGTCGCGGCCAAGTTCTCCGAGCCGCTTCTTGGCGTCGGGATCGCTCATCGCCTTGATCAGATCGGCGTTGAGTTTCGCCACGATGGCGTCGGGCGTTCCGGCCGGCGCGATCAGCGCCTGCCAGCCAACGGCCTCGAAACCGGGCAGCGTCTCGGCGACCGTCGGCAGCTCGGGCGACACCGCAAGACGCTTGGCCGATGCGACCGCGAGCGGCACCGCGTTCTTGGCGTCGACGGCGCCGTTAATGCCGGAATAGGCGTCGAACACCAGCGCGACGCGTTGGCCCATCATGTCGGTGAGTATTTGCGCGGTGCCGCCGGAGTAGGGCACCATCAACAGCTTGATGCCAGCCCGGCTTTGCAACAATTCGCCGGTGAGATGCGTCAAGCGGCCGATGCCATTGACGCCGAACGACAGTTCTCCCGGCTTCTGTTTCGCAAGCGCAATCAGTTCCGGCAGCGTTTTCACGTGGAGCCACGGCGCCGCCGTGATGAACATCGGCGCGCCGCCGACATAGCCGACCGGCGTCACATCGCGCGGCACTTGGATCGGCAGATTATCCGCCGTTCCGGGTAACGCCACGAAAGCGGAGACCCCCGCCACGCCGAGCGTATAGCCGTCGGGCGCCGCCGCAGTGACGGTGCGGACGGCAATCGCGCCGCCGGCGCCCGGCTGGTTGATGACCACGGCCTGCTGGCCCCACAGCCGGCTCAAACTTTCGGCGATGATCCGGGTCGGTACGTCGATTGAGCCGCCCGGGGCGGAATCGGTAATGATGCGGACCGGACGGGTGGGATAAGCCTGTTCTGCTTGTGCTTGTGCCGGGTGCGTCAGTCCGGCCAGCGTAGCCAGCATCAGGCCAGCGATCATGAAGCGCCGCCGCTGTGCGTGCATAGGTCGTTCTCCCAGTCGGTTTCTTAATCTCATCCGAGCTCAGTCGCCCGCATCGAGCTCGCGATGCAAGGCCTTCTCATCGAGCGCGCCTTCCCACTTGGCCATCACGATAGTCGCCATCGTGTTGCCGATGAGATTGGTGGGGGTCAGTCCCTGCGACATCAGGCGGTGAATGCCGAGCACCAGCGCCACGCTCGCGACCGGAATGCTGCTCTCGGCCCCGAGCGTCGCCGCCAGCACCACAAAGGCCGCACCGGCGATCCCCGCCGCACCCTTCGAGGTCACCAAGAGAATGAGCAGGAGGCCGATCTGGTGCCAGATATCGAGCGGCGTGTTGGTGGCTTGCGCGAGGAACACGGTCGCGGTCGCGAGATAAAGACAGGTGCCGTCGAGATTGAACGAATAGCCGGTTGGAACGACGAGACCCACCACGCTCTGCTCGCAGCCCAGCTGCTCAAGCTTGGCGATGATACGCGGCAGCACCGTTTCCGACGACGTGGTGGCGATGCAGATCAAGAGTTCCTCTTTGATGTAGCGGACCAATTTCAAGAGGCTGAAGCCGCACAATCGGGCCAAGGGCGCGAATGCCACGACGACGAAGATGATGCACGTCGCATAAAAGCCGATCAGAAGCTTGCCGAGCGAAGCCAGCGATCCGACGCCGAATTTGCCGACCGTGAACGCGATGGCGCCGAAGGCGCCAAGCGGCGCCGTCCACATGATGAGGCCGACGATGAAGAACACCATCTTGGCAACGATATCGATCATGTCGACCAAGGGCTTGCCGCGGGCGCCGAGCCACACCAGCGCAAATCCGCATAGGATGGCGATGAACAGCACCTGCAGGATGTTGCCCTCGGTGAAAGCGCCGACGAAGGTGCCGGGAATGATGTTCATCAGAAACGGCACCGCGCCCACTTCATGGGTCAGCTTGACGTAGGGCTCGACCACCGCGGGGTTGAGCTTGGAGATATCGACATTCATGCCGGCGCCGGGCTGCAGGATATTGACCGCCAGGAGGCCGATGATCAGCGCAATCGTCGTCATCACTTCGAAATAGACGATCGCCTTGATCGCCACCCGCCCGACCCGCGCCATATCCGCCATATGCGCGATCCCGGTCACCACGGTGCAGAAGATGATCGGCGCGATCAGCATGCGGATCAGCTTGATAAAGGCGTCGCCGAGCGGCCCCATTTTTGCGGCGAAATCCGGCGCCGCGATGCCGAGCACGATGCCGAGCGCCATGGCGATCAGCACCCACACCCATAATTGGGTCCACCAAGCGCTTTTGGCGCGCGTTTGTGCCGGTGTTGCAGTAGTGGCGGTCAAATGGTCCTCCCATGGGCGCGCGACATCGGTGCGCGACGGCCTTCGCGTAACCTCTAGCGCGGAATGAGCAGGGCGGGAATGCGGGAGTTCCGGCCACTGAATAGCCGGGAGAGGCGGAGGCGGGTTGGCCGCGTAAGCCTAAAGCAGATGGTCGGCAAGAGGGCGCTACGGTCGAAGCTTTGTGTGCGTCATACCCGTCATCGCCCTAAATTATGTCACCCTCTTGAGGGGGTGCAGGGCGGCATCCGCCAGCTTCAGCCATTCGGCTGCCATTTCGCGGTTGATCGAGCGAACGTCCTGATCTTGTGTAATGGGCACCATATCCAAGCAATGCGTCGCGTAACGCATATATTCTTTGTGCCGGTCATTCTTCGCAACTACCACAATTCCTCTCCGTGACCCCCGCTGGCGGACTCATGTCTAGGACGTATTGCTAGGGTCGTTCTGATCAAAATTGACCACCCTTCAAAGATGTCCATCGCGCGATCGGCGTGTCGGGTCTGCCAACGATCAGGGACATTGGCGGCGTATCCACCTCGGCAACGGGCTGGTCGCATGGAAATCCACGTCCGAATTCAATATCGCGCGCTCAGCCCAAGCCGCAAATAGGGCCCGGCGCGGCGATCGGAATCCATCGACCAGCCGCTCCCGGCCGACCATTCCAGCACATTGAGGCGCAATGCCGTGACGTGGACGCCAAACTGAAATTGCTGAAAATCGCCGCACCACAGTGCCGCGGTCTCTGGGCCTACAAACATGGCGTCGAAAACGCGGTAGCCCACTGCCGCGCGCACCGAGCCAGTCGGACCGATCGAGGCGAGCGAGCCGTTGACCGCGACCATGGTGCTGACGTTTGGCTGGTACCAGACTTCGCTGGAGAATTGGCCGCCGACATAAAGGCCATGCAAACGGCTGCCCGGGTCGTAAGGCGCGAGCCGATAATCCTGCACCACCGGGCCGGCGAACAGACTGACGGTGAGGCCGTCGCGGGAAAACCGCCAACCGGGCAGGGCCGCCGCGGCGATCGTGGTGCCGCCGACGTCGCCATGCAGATCGCCGGCGCTATAGCTATAGCGGCCGCCGTTGAGCAAAGTTTTGAGCGTAAAACCATCGGAATTGAATCCGGCTGGCGACCACAGCATCCCGCCGTAAAGGAAGCCACCGTAACGCCACAGATCGGTACCCGCGAACAGTAGAAAATTCGGCGCGACGGGCGCGCTGTCTTGTGCGCGGGCCTTAGCAACGCACAACGCCATACTCGCGACGGCAACGGCCGTCACGGCCATAAGACGCAACTTGAGCACTGAAGGCCCCGTTCGCCAGGAGAGCAACGCAAGCAACTGTAAAGTGTATAATCAAATGATACTCTTCCGTAACGGCGGGGGCCGCGAATCCGCTCCGTCATGCACGCAAAGGTTGGGTCGGGATGTGTGCCGATAAACGGCGATTATTACGGGGATGGCCGTAGCATGCGCGGCGCCGAGGACCTTAAGTTAGCGCAGATCCGCGCTGCGAATTTGGTGCAAGTTGGGGGTATATGGGTGCGGCGCGGCGCGCTATAGCTGTCATCGCTCGAAGCGGGATTCGGGCCAAGAGAGTTGCGCAATGACGATGTCGACAATGGCGGCAGACATGACCGAGCACGCGGCCGATCTCTCGCGCCGGCGGCTCGCTATCGGCTTTCTCAATTGGGCGCATGCGCTCGATCATTTCGTCATCCTGATCTATCCGACCGTGGTCATCGAGCTCGAGGTGGTTTACGGCCGCTCCTATTCGACGCTGATCGCGCTGGCGACGGCGTCCTTCATCGCCTTCGGGCTGTTCTCGCTGCCGGCGGGCTGGATCGGCGACCGTTGGAGCCGCCGCAATTTGATGATCGCATTCTATGTCGGCTGCGGGGCGTCGCTGATTGGGGCTGCGTTCGCGCCGTCGCTCTATGTGCTCGGCTTCGCGCTGTTTTCGCTCGGCGTGTTCGCGGCGATCTATCATCCGGTCGGCACCGCGATGATCATCGAGAAAGCCACCCAGCGCGGCCGCACGCTGGCGTTCAATGGGGTCTGCGGCAATCTCGGCGTCTCGCTGGCCGCGGGAATTACGGCTGCCTTGACGGCTGAGTTCTCCTGGCGCGGCGCGTTTCTGGTGCCGGGCGTGATCTGCATCGCGACCGGGGTGGTGTATCTGTGGCTCGTTCCCGACGAGAAAGCCGGTCACGCCGCCGCGCGTTCGAAGGCGCCGGACGTCGCATTGTCGCCAACGCTCGCGGCGATCATTTTCGGTCTGTTCGTCGTGGTCGCGCTCTCGGCCGGGCTGGTTTTCAATACCATCTCGGTGTCGTTACCGAAGATCGTCGACGAGCGCGTCGGCAACGGCATCTCGCTCATTGCCGTCGGCGGCTTGACCACGGCGGTGTTTCTGTGCGGCGCGGTAGCGCAAATTACGGTCGGGCGCCTGGTCGAACGGATCCAGCCGCATATCTTGTTTGCGACGCTCGCGGTCTTGCAGTTTTCCGGCGTGGTGTGGTCGGCTTATGCGAGCGGCGTGTCGCTTCTGTTCGCGCTCGCCTTCACCATGGCGGCAATCTACGGCCAGATCACGGTGAACGATCTGATCATTGCGCGCTACACCGCCGATGCCTGGCGCGGCCGCGTTTATGCGGTGCGCTACTTCCTCACCTTCATGATCTCGGGCGTCGCGGTGTCGATGATCGCTCTGCTCTATGGCCGCGGTGGCTTCGGCCTGGTGCTCGGCGTCACGGCGCTGGTGGCGATGGGTTTTTTGGTCGCCGCGATCCTGATTGCGATCCTCGCCAACGGCGTCGAGAAAGCGCGCCTGCCGCAGCCCGTGCCGGCGGAGTAACGCGGCAACCCCCATTGCCGCGCAGGCAGAATCCAGCGCGCCGCCTGCGCCGGCTACGCCCGAATGCCGCTCGCCAGGATTGCGTCGGCGAGTTCCGCGGCAGGCCCGCGCATGGCTTTGCCAGAGCCGAGCAGAACGAACTCGACGGTGCCGAGATCGGGCAGGCCGTGACCGCCCGGCAACTCGGCGAGACCGGTCGGGATCAGACCTTTCGGCACGATCGTGACGCCGAGCCCGGCGAGCGCGGCTGCGCGTAATCCGCTCAAGCTGCCGCTGGTGCACACGATGCGCCAGGAGCGGCCGCATCGCTCCAGTGCGGCGAGCGCGATCTCGCGGGTGATGCTGGGCGGCGAATAAAGGATCAGCGGCACAGGCGTCGACGGATCGAGCCGTTCCAGATCGCCGGACACCCAGATCAATCGATCGCGCCAGACGACGCGTCCACGGTCCTCGCCCGGACGACGCTTGCCGCAGACGAGGTCAAGCTCGCCGTGCGCAAGTTTCTCGTTGAGCGCGCCGCTCAAACCCACGGTGAGCTCGAATTCGACCAGCGGATGGGTGCGGACAAACTCCCGCAGCACGTCTGGCAGGTGCGACGCCACGAAATCGTCCGACGCGCCGAACCGTAGCCGACCGCGCAGTTCCGAACCGGCGAAATAGCGCTCCGCCCGTTCGTTCGCCGCGAGGATAGCCCGGGCGAACTCGATCAGCGCCTCGCCATCGGCGGTTGGCGCCACCGAATGCGTGTCGCGGACGAAGAGCCGACGCCCGGCCTCTTCCTCCAGCTTGCGGATGTGTTGGCTGACCGTCGACTGGCGCAGGCCGAGACGCTCGGCAGCCTGAGTGAAGCTCCGCGTTTGGGTAATCGCCAAGAAGGTTTGCAGCAGGACCGGATCCAGCATGGTCGCTCATCACAATATGCGATTACATTAATAGCTGTATGCGCTATTCACAATGACCAAGTTGGGTCGATATAACCGGCGACAGCTAGGAAACGAGGCTTCCATGGTTTGGCTTGGCTCTATTTTGTCCCGCGTCGATCGGTTCCTCGTGACCATTTTGCTGACCGTGGGCTTCGCCGCCGTCCTGCCGGCGCGTGGCGAGACGGCGGTGGCCTCGGGTTGGCTGACCGACTCCGCGATTGCGCTCCTCTTTTTCATGCATGGCGCGCGGCTTTCGCCCGAAGCCGCATTTCAGGGGGCGCGCCAATGGCAGTTGCATACGGTGGTGTTCCTGAGCACGTTTGCGCTCTTTCCGTTGCTCGCAGTGACTGCGCATCGTTTGGCGCCGGGATTTCTGCCCGCACCGCTTTGGGCCGGCGTAATCCTGCTTGCCGCGCTGCCTTCGACCGTGCAGGCCTCGATCGCGTTCACCTCGGTGGCGCGCGGCAATGTGGCGGCGGCGCTTTGCAGCGCGTCGGCATCGAGCCTTTTGGGTATTTTCCTCACCCCTCTGATCGCCGGGTTCTTGCTCACCAGTCACGGCGCCGAAATCTCTGCGCGTTCGGTTTTGACCATCGTCGTGCAGCTCTTGCTGCCGTTCATGGCGGGCCAGCTATCGCGGCCTTGGCTCGGCGCTCTGGTCGCACGCAATCCGCGCGCGCTCAAATGCGTGGATTACGGGTCGATCGTGCTGATCGTTTACACGGCCTTCAGCCACGGCGTCGCCGATGGCATCTGGCATCAGGTCGATGCGATCGATCTCGTTAAAGTCGCGCTGGTTGATGTCGCGCTCCTTGCGGCGGTAATGACCATCCTGACCTTCGGGAGCAGACGGCTCGGCTTTGTGCGCGCCGACGAAATCACCATCGTGTTCTGCGGCTCAAAGAAAAGCCTCGCCAGCGGCCTGCCGATCGCGACCGTGCTGTTTGCAGGCCATGTCGGGCTCATCATCATCCCCGTGATGGTGTTTCATCAGGTTCAGCTCATGGTTTGCGCGTCGCTCGCACGGCACTATGCGGCGCGGCGCGACCGGACCGAGCGCCTTGCCGCCGTAGCGGCGACGACGGCGTAAGCGCCGTGATCGCCGCTCAAGCCAATTCGCCGGTTTTCGGCGGTGTCTGCGCGCCTGGCCTTACGCCGGATGTCGCGCCGCGAGCGCCATGCCGATCATCGCGGTGCCGCCGAACACCAGGTTGATGCCGATCAATAGCCCGAGCGCCCAGGTGGCGGTTTCCGGCAATCCGGAGAAAATGATGCCGGCAAGGATCAAGTCGACAATGCCGCTCGCCAGCATCCAGATCCAGCGCCCGGAGAGCTGGGCGCGGTGCTCGAAGGCATAGAACAACGTGGCGATGCCCTCGACCGCGAAAAACGCGATCAGCACCAGCGTGAGCGACAGCGTGCCGTTGATCGGCCAAAGGATCAAAATAATCCCGGCGGCAAGGGCGATCGCCGCGGAAACGAGCGACCACCAGAAGCCCGGCGCATTGCGCATCCAGAACGTCGTCACCAGGCCGATGCCGCCCGCGATCAGGAACAGCCAGCCGATCACCAGCGTGAAGGCCAGTGTCGCGACCGCCGGCAGGATAATCGCCGCGGCGCCGAGCAGGACCAAAGCGATGCCTTCGCTCAGAAATAGCCTCCAATGCTCGCGGAGCGAGCTGGCGACCGCGCGCTCAATGTCGCTGCTCCCTGCGGGTTGATTCATCGTCATAATTTGCTCCCTGAAATGCGGCCGCCGGTCGGCAACCGGGTCGCCTCGTGCTATTAACGCTTTGAAAACGCGTTTAGCACAAAATTGTTGCACAAATGCCGGCCTTGCATAAGCGCCAAATAGCGCCTATCTTGGTTGTGCGGCGTTGAGCTTTGCGGCTCCGTCGTGGGACGGCCACGGTTAGATAGGCGACGCCGGATGTACGCGCGCCTCTTCTTTCGTGGCCGTTAGCATTTTTGCTTCCAGCCTTTCGTGCCCCACGCTTCTGTTGCCGGATATTTCGTCGACGTCGAAGCGCGCGTTTGCCGTGCCGCGCTCGCCGATGCTCAAACCGGTGTAGATGCGCAATGTGACAATGATTGTGATCCTGTCATCAAAGCGCGGTGCGGCTCCGTCATCGGACCGCAACATTTTGGGCGTCGATGTGAAGGAGCCGGGAGGCGGTTGACGACATCCGTCACACGCTAGGCGCATCATGACACGAGCGCCGGGCGATATCTTTTGAAGCAGCGCAGGAGCGCAACGAATTTCGGCACCCGAAAACTGTCGTCGCGGATCTCGATGACGTGGCGCAGCGCGCGCCCGTCGAATATCCAGGGCAGCAATTCCAGAAAGCCGCCGAAGTCGGCGGCATCGAATTTTTTGGTCGGCGCGAATTAGCAGGGGGCCGAGATGGTCGCCCAGTTTTTGTGCGCGAGACCTTTCATCGGGCTGTCACCAAGCGCCGTTAAATTGGTGAATGTAAATGCGATGAAGCGCGTTTGTAATGCTTCGTTGCCACGACGGCCACGGTGAGACTAGGCGACGCCGGATGTACGCGCGCCCTCACGTGGTCGTTTTCGTTTGCGGCTCGCATGCCGTGAACGTGAAGCGTAGCCATCAAAAGCAAAAGGCCCGGGATCGCTCCCGGGCCTTCGCATTCGCAGTGCTGGAAGATGGATTAGAAATTCACTTTTCTTAGAAATCCATCCCGCCGCCGCCGCCCGGCATCGGGGGCATGGCGTCTTTCTTCTTCGGCAGTTCGGCAACCATCGCCTCGGTGGTGATGAGCAGGCCGGCCACCGAAGACGCGCCTTGCAGCGCCTGGCGCACGACCTTGGTCGGATCGATGATGCCCTTCTTGACCATGTCGACATACTCGCCGCCCTGGGCGTCGAAGCCGAAGGCGTAAGCGCTGTTCTCGAGGATCTTGCCGACGATCACCGAGCCGTCTTCGCCGGCATTGGTGGCAATCTGGCGAGCCGGAGCCTGCAACGCCTTGCGCACGATATCGACACCGTGCCGCTGGTCCTCGTTGGCAACGCGGACCTTCTTGAGCGCCTCGCTGGCGCGCAGGAGAGCGACGCCGCCGCCGGGCAACACGCCCTCTTCGACGGCCGCGCGGGTCGCATGCATCGCGTCATCGACGCGATCCTTGCGCTCCTTCACTTCGACTTCGGTGGCGCCGCCGACGCGGATCACCGCGACCCCGCCGGCGAGCTTGGCAAGCCGCTCTTGCAGCTTCTCGCGGTCGTAGTCCGAGGTGGTTTCCTCGATCTGCGCCTTGATTTGGCTGATGCGGTCCTCGATGTCCTTCTTCTTGCCGGAGCCGTTGACGATCGTGGTGTTTTCCTTGTCGATCGTCACCTTCTTGGCGCGGCCGAGCATCGCCAGCGTCACGTTGTCGAGCTTGATGCCGAGATCTTCCGAGATCGCCTGGCCGCCGGTCAGGACGGCGATGTCCTGCAGCATGGCCTTACGGCGATCGCCGAAGCCCGGCGCCTTCACCGCCGCGACTTTGAGGCCGCCGCGCAGCTTGTTGACGACCAGTGTGGCGAGCGCCTCGCCCTCGACGTCTTCGGCAACGATCAGAAGCGGCTTGCCGGTCTGCACCACCGCTTCGAGCAGCGGCAACAGTTCGTTGAGCGCAGAGAGCTTCTTTTCGTTGATGAGGATGTAGGGGTCTTCCATCTCAACGCGCATCTTGTCGGCGTTGGTGATGAAGTAGGGCGAGATGTAGCCGCGGTCGAACTGCATGCCCTCGACCACGTCGAGCTCGGTCTCGAGGCTTTTCGCCTCTTCCACCGTGATCACGCCTTCGTTGCCGACCTTTTCCATCGCCTTGGCGAGGTAGTCGCCGATTTCCTTGTCGCCGTTGGCGGAGATGGTGCCGACCTGGGCGATTTCGGCGTTCGAGGTCACCTTCTTGGAGTTCTTCTTCAGCTCCTCGACCACGGTCTCGACCGCAAGGTCGATGCCGCGCTTTAAATCCATCGGGTTCATGCCGGCGGCAACCGCCTTGGAACCTTCCTTGACGATGGCGGCCGCGAGCACGGTCGCTGTCGTGGTGCCGTCGCCGGCGATGTCGGAGGTCTTCGACGCGACCTCGCGGACCATCTGCGCGCCCATGTTCTCGAACTTGTCTTCAAGCTCGATTTCCTTGGCGACGGTGACGCCGTCCTTGGTGATGCGGGGAGCGCCGAACGACTTGTCCAGCACGACGTTGCGGCCCTTGGGGCCAAGCGTCACTTTCACCGCGTTGGCGAGAATGTCGACGCCGCGCAACATCTTGTCGCGCGCATCGACCGAAAATCTAACTTCCTTGGCAGACATTTGAATTTTGCTCCTGAGATTAGCCGTTTGATCTGATTTTTGGCGGCGGAAGGCGAATGCCTTACGCGGCCTTCTTGCGGGCTGAGGCCGGCTCGTCGAGCACGCCCATGATGTCGGACTCCTTCATGATCAGGAGCTCCTGACCGTCGATCTTGACCTCGGTGCCCGACCACTTGCCGAACAGCACGCGGTCGCCGACCTTGATGTCGATCGGGATCAGCTTGCCGGCTTCGTCGCGGCCGCCCGGGCCGACGGCGACAACCTCGCCCTGCGAGGGCTTTTCTTTGGCGGTGTCGGGGATGATGATGCCGCCGGATGATTTTTCCTCGGCATCGATGCGCTTGACGACGACGCGATCGTGAAGCGGACGAAACTTCATGGTGTCCTCCTAAGTTATTGAAAAGACTGGTGTGTATGAGTGGAAGCGGTCTTCCAAGATGGGTAGAAAGAATGGGTTGGAAAAGGTCCCCCGGTTGACCGCTTGGCCGGCACATGGGGCGTATTTTTTCCGCCCGCAAGAGGTGCTCGGAAATTATTTAGCACTCCCCAAATTCGACTGCCAACAAATTCGGTTTTCGGGTTAACGGCGCCGCGGTTCCGCGCCTGGGCTGAAAATATTCTTCGCCCGGGACAGGAAACTTGTCGCGATTATATACTTGACAACGGAACCCCCAAGGGCTAGATTGGCTGGCATAGGAGCAAGCCATGAAAGCTGATTTACAGAACCCGATCTTCACCGACGAAGCCAAAGCCCGCGAAGCCCTTGAGGCGATGCGCTGGCCTGATGGCCCTACCTGCCCGCATTGCGGCAGCGTAGAGGGCATTGCCAAGGCTCAGGGAAAGGCCGCGCGCCCCGGCTTGTACTATTGCGCCGCTTGCAACGATCAGTTCACCGCAACGGTCGGCACGGTCATGGAGCGCAGCAAAATCCCGCTCACTAAGTGGTGGCTTGCGATGCACCTCTTAGGAACGAGCAAAAAGGGCATGAGCGCGCACCAACTCCATCGGATGCTCGGAATCACCTACAAAAGTGCGTGGTTCCTTTGCCACCGTATTCGCGAAGCCATGCGCGACGATAATGTGCCGGGTTTCGATCCGCTCGGCGGCAAAGGCAAAGTTGTGGAAGCCGACGAAACCTATTTTGGCAACGTGCCGGAATCTAAGCGCCCCACCAAAACCACAAGCGGTCGCAAGTTTACCAAAGGCGGTCGCTCAGGCCCCAGTGGCAAGCGTGCCGTGGTCGCATTGGTCGAGCGCGGCGGTCGCGTTCGCTCGTTTCACCCCGCGACGGCTGATGGCAACACGGTTACGGCTATTGTGCTTGATAACATCAAGCGCGAGTCCCGCTTACACACCGACGAAAGTCGCCTTTATATGTTCCCCGGCACGGAATTTAAGGCCCACGAAACGGTCACGCACTCGCATGGCGAATATGTGCGCGGTGACGTGCATACCAACACGATTGAGGGCGTCTTTTCGATCTTTAAGCGTGGAATGAAGGGCGTGTACCAGCACTGCTCAGAGAAGCATTTGCACCGCTATCTCGCGGAATTTGATTTCCGCTACAATAACCGCACGGCTCTTGGTGTGGATGACGTGACGCGCGTTGCTAAGATTGCCAAAGGCATCACAGGCAAGCGCCTCACGTATCGACTGCCTCACTAAGCCGGATTTTACACGTCGAGCGAAGCGGTTTTTACGATGGCGAAAAAAGCACGGGAGTCGGGTGTAAGCCCGGCTCCCGTTTCGCTATCCTAGCGGCGCCAGCCAACTAGGAGCGAAAACTATGCCTTTGCCAGCTTGGGAGAAAATGACGGATCAAGAGAAGTTCGATTTTCTGGAGAAGTGGTGCCAGAACCTAACGACTGCGACTCAACAGAGCCGCGCAGAAATTCAGCAACTGCACGAGCGGGTGCGGCAGGTCGAATCGAAGGCTGATTCGGGAAACGCCTAGCCGCTTCCAACTGAAAATCTTTGAATGTTTCTGCTTTTGACATACGTGTGCGCTCCGGTTAAATTGCAAACCGGATCGCGCAACGGTCTCATTGCTTCGTCGGCTCGGATGCCAGTCCGGGCCGATTTCCATTTTAGGCGTCTTTAATACGCCGTTTCAATAGCGCCACCCAAACTTGGCGGATATTTGGCAACCCGTCTACCTTGTTATGTCCTGTATCTCGCTCACTAATTGGCAGCGCATTTGGTGTGTAAGTAAATGAAACTGCTTCCCAGCCCTCATTTCCGTAATAATTCAGCTGCGCTTCAATCAGCCTAAATGTTTCAAAGCGTAGAAATTTATATTCCCAGCGCGTCATGCGCGGCTCTTTTTTGCGCGCCGCTTCTTAGCGGCTTTGCCCACTTTCATCTCGGAATGCTGTTTTGGCGGCAGTTTTAGCATTGCCGCCATGATACGCTTTGCTGCGCCTAGATCGGGGGACTTGGGCATGGCTAAATCCAATCGCACTAAATTTGGCAAAAGCTTATCAGCAAAACAATTCGAGGTAAAATTTCGCCCTTACGCGATTGGCATTGGGAATGTCGTGCTTTCCTGGAACCGCCTTCAAGACACACTCGGTCTTTTGTTTTGGTGGTTTTCCGGACGGCGTTCAGACATGGTTATGCTGAAACTTTGGCATACATCAAATAATGATAGAGCCCAACGGGGGCTTTTACGCGCTTTAATAGAAGCCGTCCCCGAAACCGCCTTCGACAGTCGCTCGCAAGCGAGAGCAGATATTATCTGGCTCTTAGGAAAGGCCGACCATTTTTCGGAGGGTCGCAACGATGCGATTCATTCGCCATATGAGTTTGATTACCAAACACTGCGGATAGGTGTTGATGGTCGATTTTTAAATCCAAAAGCCGAAAAGCTTGCGGGTAAAAATCTACTTGATGAATTTAAAATGTATGCAAATCGCGCCGATGCAATGCGAGGTTTTGCCCTATTAATTTACCAAGCAATTATTTTTTCTGAGCAACCATGGCCTGAAAGACCTCGGTCGCTACTGTCTGACCGAGAGTTGAACCCCAAGGCAAAAACTCATCAAAAAACCGCCAAAGTACCTCTGCGCCAGCATTAGCCATCGCGGGAGTTATGTCCGCATCAACAGGATTTGCAACATGGCCATTGATCCCCGTTTCAACGATCCACGCCCTCGCGCTATCGGAGTCTCTTGGTTCCGAAAAGAAGATTACGCGGCCATACGGAGAATCTCTGAGGACGGCCACAAAATGCCTAGCAAATGGGAAGATTGGCTTAAGGGTGCCGAGAAAATGGAAAAGGAAGCTATCCAGTCCGGGAAGATCGTCGAGCGCATCTACATCGACCCGGATACATTCCCCGCTTGGTGTCGAGCGCACGATTGCGGTGTCAACCGCGATGGTCGCCACAAGTTCATTGCTCTCACCATCGGCGCGAAATACCGAAATCAAAGCTAATGCCTCCAAAGACCTAACTATCGCGGGCGCGCCAGCGCGTTTTGAGGGCTTACTCATCGCACGCCCTCACGACACAACACTTTGTGCGTCCGTTGTAAAGTATATAATTGCGAAACTTGTCCCAACGTATCCGGTTACCATCGGTCAGGTTGGTAGCGAAACGGACTGTTAGCAGACCGACAACGATGCTGCTAGTGCCTTGAAAATACACAACTTCTTCATTTTTGAGGCTTGCAATGAAGGAGCGAGTCTCGAAACATTCTCATGCTGGGATTGGAGGGCATTATGGGTTCGCAAGGCTTTCGATCCAACCAAGACGTTCATCGGCACCAGGATGATCGGCACCAGGATGATCGGCACCAGGATTTCCGCCGGCAGCTCGAGGGCTACGGCCTGACCACGGCAAACATCCTCTACCGGCGGCCGGATCATCAGTGGCTCCTGCAAAGCTATGTCTGGCAGGACTACGACCTCTGCCCGAACTTCCCGGTGCTCAACAAATTCCTCAATTTCTGGCTGGAAAAGCTCGAGGGCCCGTTGCACTCGGTGACGGTCGCGCATGCGCGGCTGATCAAGCCCGCCGAGATCCGCGCCGTCGACGGCGAATTCCGGCTGCACTGATTTCTTCCCGGCCTGGATCGTGCGCCCGGTTCCTGGCCTGGAGCAAGCGCGCTTGGCGAGCTGCGGCGGCGCGATGGTTACGCACGTAACTTTTTGACCCACATCAAGGCGCCTTCAGCGCGGACGCCTAGGATCGCTTTGCTCAGTCGGCCAAGAACAACAATGAGCAGGGCGGCCTCGACCGAACCGTATGTATCGCGGCTCCGGTCTTGGCCGTTACTTTTTTGGCGGTCTCTTATTGTTGCCGACTGTCACTGGAGGGCCGCCAGCCGAATGAGCCCGTAGCTCATCAGGCCGAGCACGATCAGCGATGCCGTGACCGCGAGCGTCACGCGCGCGCCTGAACGGGCCACCACGCGCACGTCGACGCCCAACCCCAGCGCCGCCATCGCCACCGTCGTCAGCACCGCCGCGGTCCGGGTGATCGCCGGCAGCACGCTTTGCGGGATCAAGCCCAGCGAGCGGATCGCGAGCACCGCGAGAAAACCCATGATGAACCACGGCACGAGTTCAAAGAGCCCCGGCCGGCCGCGATTGAGCCGGCCGGAAGCGGGCCGCAGTCCGCCCGCCAGCAACGAAAAGCCGAGCACCACGGGTCCGAGCATCAGCACCCGCACCAGCTTGATCACGGTGCCGACCTGGTTGCTCAAGGCGCCGATCGGCAAGGTCGCCGCCAGCACCTGCGGCACCGCATAGACGGTCAGGCCGGCGAGCACGCCATATTGCGTCAGCGACAGATGCAGGATCGGCACCAACAGCGGCAGCGTCAGCACCACGACGACGCCGAGCACGGCGGTGAACGAGATCGACGACGCGATGTCGTCGCCGTCCGCCCCGATCACCGGCGCTACCGCCGCGATCGCCGAATTGCCGCAGATCGAATTGCCGCAGGCGATCAGGATGGCGAGCCGTTGCGGCAGCCCCAGCCCGCGGCAGATCAGATAGCTGGTGCCGATGGCAAGCGACACGATGCTCGCAATGCCGACGATCAGGATCGGCCCGAGCGCCAAGATGGTGGCGACGCTCACCGAGGCGCCCAACATCACGATGGCGATTTCGAGCACCGTTTTGGCGGAAAAATTAAGCCCCGGGATAAAGCGCGGCGCGGGCGTCCAGGCGGTGCGCAGCGCAACGCCGATGAGGATCGCCAGCACCAGCGCCTCGAGATAAGGCTGGCCGAAGAAATATGTCTCCACCGCCTGCAACAGCATCGCCGCGATGGTGATCGCGATGCATAGCGCGAGGCCTGGGAGGAGGCGGTGGAGGGGAGTGAACAGTATCATCGGCTCAGATTACACGCGGTCAGAGAGGGGCGCGGCAAATCTTTTCCGTCATCCTGAGGTGCGAGCGCAGCGAGCCTCGAAGGGTGCGGCCCGAGACGCCTCGGCCGTCTCCTTCGAGGCTCGGCCTTCGGCCGAGCACCTCAGGATGACGGGAAACACTCAACTCAGCACCCCGACAATTGCCCCCAACAGGCACGTCGTCAGCGTGCCCGACACGATCGACTTTACGCCGAGCGACACCACGGTGTCGCGGCGCTCCGGGCACATCGTGGAGAGCCCCGCGATCATGATGCCGAGCGAGCCGAAATTGGCAAAGCCGCACATGGCATAGAGCATGATCAGCCGCGAGCGCGGATCAAGCGCGTCGGCCGGTAGCCCCGCAAGCTCGAGATAAGCGACGAGCTCGTTCAAGATCGTCTTGATCCCCATCAGCCCGCCCGCCGTCACCGCTTGCGCCCAGGGAATGCCCATCAGCCAGCACACCGGCGCCATGATCCAGCCGAGCATGCGCTGCAGCGTCACCGGCGCGCCGAACAGATCCGGCACAAGCCCGAGCACGGCGTTGGCGAGGTGGACGAGCGCAATGAACACCACCAGCATGGCGACGATATTGAGGAGTAGCTCAAGCCCAGAGCCTGTGCCCTTGACGATCGCGTCCATGGTGGAGGTGGCGATGTCTTCGACCTCGTCGAAATTGCCGCCGGTGTGCTTCTCTTCCGGGTCCGGCACCATCAACAGACTGATGATGATCGCCGCCGGCGCGCCGAGCACCGAGCAGACCACGATGTGGCCGGCGGCGTTCGGGATCGCATTGGCGAGAATGGTGGCGTACAGCACGAACACGGTGCCGGCGATCCCGGCCATGCCGCCGGTCATCACGATGAACATTTCACTGCGCGACAACCGCGAGAGATAAGGCCTAATGAACAGCGGCGCCTCGACCTGGCCGACGAAAATATTCGCAGCCGTCGACAGCCCCGCGGCGCCGCCGATGTCGAGCGTCTTCTCCAGCGCCCAGGAAAAGCCGCGCACGATCGGCGGCATGATGCCCCAATAGAACAACAGCGACGACAACACGCTCATCACCAGGACGACGGGGAGCGCCTGAAACGCCAGAATGAAATCCGAGCCCGGCGTCTTCGGATCGAACGGCAGCGTCCCGCCGCCGATATAGCCGAACACGAACGAGGTGCCGGCCCGCGTCGCGCCCGCAATCGCCTCGACCGCCCGGTTGATGAAGGAAAACGCCAGTTCGGTCTGCGGCACCTTGAGCATGAGCAGCGCCAGCCCAAAGGTCACCGCAAGCCCGACAAGCACCGGCCGCCACGGTACCGCGCGGCGGTTTTCCGAGAGGAGGAAAGCGAGCGCGAGGATGGCGATGACGCCGAGGGCGGATTGCAATTGCAGCATTGTGGATGTGGTTCCGATTCCCCTGGCGGCCTGACTATAACCTCATCCGCTCGTCGCCGCGAAAGCGGGGAGCCAGGACTTACCCAGAAGGCTGGATTTCCGCTTGCGCGCGAATGAGCGATGGTGGGGCGCCGTCTCAGGCAGTTATTGCGGGGCTTCGCCTCATTTACGCGGCCCGCGCGGCAAGGTAGTAACCAGACGCCTAACAACGTGAACGAGCTGTTCAATGCGCCGCATCGTTTTCTATTCGTGGCAATCAGACTTGCTCAACTCAACTAATCGAGGACTGATTCAATCCGCTCTTGAAATTGCCGCCGAGGCGATTGCCGGAGACGACACGGTTGCAGTCGAGCCAGTAATAGACCGCGACACCGAAGGTGTCGCAGGATCACCGGATATTGCTTCGACGATCTTTGCAAAGATTGACGCCTCCGACATTGTGGTTGCCGACATATCAATCGTCAGTGACCCAGTCGCGAAAAGGCAGACGCCCAATCCAAATGTCATGATCGAGGTCGGCTACGCTCTTAAAGCGCTGAATTTCGAGCGTGTCATCTTGGTCTTCAATAGCGCCTTCGGAATTATAGAAAGTTTGCCATTTGACCTGCGGATGCGGCGTCTCGTTGTTTATAGCGCCGCGCCGGAAGAGAAAGATCGGGCAACTGCGCGAGCAGACTTGGCTCGAAAATTAGAAAGGGCTCTCCGGTCTGCCTTACCGTTGGTGCCTTCATTGGAGAGCGCCGCGATCCCTGCACCGGCCGTTGAAGGCATTGAGAATCAGCGTCCAAATCGGCGCATTGCGGTTCGGGCAGAACTGGCCGACATCCTAAAAGAGCTCGATGAACTTCAACCTAGAAAACTCAGAGATGGAGGAACTGCGGATGAGTTACTACAAGCAATTCCGCAGACCCAAGCCACCGTCGCGCGATTCTCGAAGATGGCTGAAGTTGCGGCAATTATGGGCGATGCCACTATAGCCGAGGAACTATACATTTGGTTTGGCTCTGTTCTGGAACGCTATGCCGTGCCGCGCGGGTTTAGCGGTACCTTCTACGAGGCCGATTTCGATTTTTACAGATTCGTCGGTCACGAGCTGTTTGTCAGTTTGATCGCTTTTCTCGTGCGTGAACAGCAGTGGGAGATAATGTCCGCGCTATTAGGCGAGCCCATACCTGTTCGGTATGTTGTCCGGGAAAATGGTCCAGGGAATGCGGAATGGTCCGATATCAGTCGACTTGTGGGAATCCTAGGCGGCAAGTCGCGAGAGCTTCAAAGATTATCGTTGCATGGTGATATTTTGAACGAGCGCCATTCTAAAGGCGAGTTGGCCGGCATTCTTCCATTTGAAGAGTTTGCCGACGCGGATTTTTTCCTTTACCTCAGAAGCTTACTTCCTGAAGTAAAATTTAGCGGGTATTTCTCGTGGAAGCCGTGGAGCGCTGTTTGGCTAAGAGGCACGCCGCGCTTTTTATTACGTGCTCAATCTATCACTCAAGCTGAAAACATCGCTCGTGCTCTGGGTGTTGCTTCGGTCTCCGAGTTAAAAAGTCGGCTGCAGGAACGAGGCGCACAATTGCGTGTACTCTATCAAAATGGAATTTGGGACTATCCAGTACGCCAAGCGGATATTGAAAGAATTGGCTCGCGTAATTCCTAGACTTACCTGTCGCGATCCCGACGTCTTGAGTTGTTGCTGTCACCCCAAAAGCCCGCGCAACGTCTGCCCCACCTTCCGCGCTCCCGCTTTATCGAGCCGTCCGATGCGGCGGTCGATGCGGCTTGGCCTAGATCCTTTGTTTGAGCATGATTTTGTCCGAAAACCGGTTGCCACCCCCGGATCAAGTCCGGGGGCAGGCATTTTCGGGATCATGCACCGGGCAGGCGATCTTGGCGCTCTTTCGCCCGTCATGCCCGGCCTCGTGCCGGGCATTCACGTCTTTTTGCCTGGATCGCTTGAAGCAAGACGTGGATGGCCGGAACGTTTGACATCAAGACGGCGCTACGCGCCTTTTGTCCGGCCATGACCAGGGGAGGGTGGCTTTTCTGAGCGTCATCCTGAGATGGCCACCAAAGGGTCCGGCCTTTGGCCGGCCAATGGCAGGCTCTGTGGCCCATCCAGGTCGGCACGTGCCGACTTGGCAATTGTGATTCCGAGATCGGGTGCACCCGATTTTGGCTGGGGTGCGCCACGAAAGAAAGCGCGCAACAAAAAGCCCGGCGCTCCGGCCGGGCCTTTGTTGTCAACGCGGCTTTGTGATCAACGCGCCTCTGCGATCAATCCTTGGTTTCGCCTGCCATGGGAATCGACCTCCTCTGGGTCACATCTGAACGTTATTCTAAGTCCGTGACCACTTCGTATACAAGTCCTTGAGGGGAATATAGTTGCCCGGGTGGAGGTCGGCAACCGGCGCTGCATCCGGGCCGAGATACCGTCTATAGGTCTGTACTACGATGTATTTCATATGCTGGGCGGCCAATTCTTCGTCGTAAGCGCCTTGGTTGATCCCGATTGCGATGGACTCCAAGTAATTCAGCAACGTGACAACGTCGCCGCGACGCGGCGCGATTGCGTTCTCGCGAGCAATTCGAAGTCTTTTCAAAGCAGCGTCCAATATAGGGTCGAAATCATATCGATCGACCGCCACCAGGGTTCGATTGCTCTTGGCATCCTCCCTGGCGGCCCTGATCTGCTGGAGGCCGACCAGGCCCAGGAACAGCGTCACGATCGCCAAGAGGAATGTTCCGGCAGCGATCCAGCCTTCGGGTCCGAGACCTAAGAAATCGCTTGCTTGCGGGGGACGATATAACAGCGGCAATCCAATAAAGAGCCACGCAGCGAATAAAGCGAGACCCCCAAGAGCAAATTTCCCCTCCGACAAACGAGCCCCCAACTCAATTTGGCCTGTCTCCAGTACTTTTATCACGCAATCTGTGAGTGCATAAAGGCTTTTGCGCTAAACTACCCGTCGTTGTCACGGTAACAGGAACAATGAGAGACGCCTGTTGACAACCGTCTCTGTCGGGCCTATATAGACTCCGAACCTCGCTCACCAAGGACGCCTCCAGCGGGGGTACCTTCTGGGGGTGGAGCGAGTGCGGTGCCCGCGGCGGGGCCATACACCCCGTCCCGGGCGGCTTGGGTATCATGTCCTCCGGCACTATGACCGGAGCGTGAGGTGCCACACTGGACTGGGATAGGCGAAGCCGGGTAACGCCCGGTAGCTTGTTCAAGCTGGCGTGTGTTTCACACGCCTTGCCGCGTCCCAGGAAGCCTGGCCTGATGCTGAGCTATGGGGATGAAAAACTCTCTGTAGCGAGAACCGTGGTGGAACGCCGATAGGCGAGCCCCCTTCGCTAAGGGGGCGCCGCACCCGCAGGT
>Ga0182013_10000157_pt1 | contig 85977 bp, 73 predicted proteins | sample 612S2MmetaG_FD_120487 | JGI IMG/M metagenome (GOLD analysis project Ga0182013, IMG submission 120487) | Permafrost microbial communities from Stordalen Mire, Sweden - 612S2M metaG | ecosystem: Environmental > Terrestrial > Soil > Wetlands > Permafrost | place: Sweden: Stordalen | collected... | reverse complement strand
CCGGAGGCGCAGCGTTTGTTAGCCCCGCGCTTTAGCGTGGGGAAAGCGAATTCCAAAGATTGACTCCGGAGTCCCGTAGGGACGGTACAAGGACATTTCTTTTGCAGGAATCAATAGCCCCTGAGGGATGCTTCTTCGACACCACGCGTTTTCCTCAAACTTTTATTTGTCGGCTTTCGGTCTGCCCGCTCCCATCAGCACCAGCGATCGTTGCGCAAACGGCGAGTAGACGAGCAACGTGGTCGAGGCCAGCGCCAATCCGAAGTTGATGTGGTGCAGAAGCAGGAAGGGCGCGAGCGACCACAGCTCGTCGAAAAGGATCAGAATCGGCCAGATCTTGCGGAAATTTCCGCGGAAATCCGGCGCGTGAAAAAGGGCCGCGCAAAGCACAAACGCGCGCACGGGGATGAGAATTGCGGCCGTAATGATGAGAGTGCGGTAAGCCACTGCCGCATTGGGCAGCGGCGAAAAGAGATCCGCAATCTCCGCCAGGTTGGCCAGCGCCCCCACATAAAATCCCAGGTACATCAGTTGAAACAGGATGAAGAGCGTTTGCACCACGGCATACGAGGTCTTGGGCAGTTCCTCCGGCGTGGTGAGAATCCGGATGCGCGCTTTGCGCCCGCGTTTCGCGGAGGGCTTGACCTCTTTTTCCGCCGTATCGGCTTCCGGCGTATCGGTTTGCGGCGTAGGAGCGCGAGATTCGGAAGCCGCCGTCGTTGAACCTTCGCCGGACGAGCGGTTTTCATCAGCCAAGGGGCCCTTGCCGGACCAGTCTTTTTGCAATTCGACGCGCTCGACCGGCGCGATGAAGCGATAGCCGCGACGGGCCAGAGTCTCAAGGTAGCGGGGATTGGCCGCCGTGTCGCCCAAGGCTTCGCGGATGCGATTCACGGCTGAGTGCACGCCGTGCTCGTAGTCGACAAACGTTCCATCGGGCCAGAGCTCGCGGGAAATCTCCTCGCGCGTAAGCAGCTCACCCGGCCGGTCGAGCAGCAGCAGCAGCAGTTGGAACGGCTGCGTGTTCAGTTTGACGCGCAGGCCCTGGCGGCGCAGCTCGCCCGTGGCGGCATCCACCTCAAAGATTCCGAAGCGATAGCGCGGGGCCGGCCGAGGGCCGTTCGTGTCTTCCGTCATGGCTTTCGTTCAGTGTAGCCGATGGAGATTTGGCCGTGGGACTCGGCAGCGCAAGGGAGAACTTTTCCCAAGTTACGCCAATCGAGGCATTTGCACGGTGAGGAATCTTCAGCCCACAAAGGAGGCATCTTGCATTGCGCTCCAGCGTCAGACCGGTTATGGTGCGATGCATGAACGCAAGCAAGCAGAGCGGTACTGGAAAACGCGCGGCGGGCTGGCTGCTGGTCCTGCTGGCCGCGCCCGCGTGGGTCGCGGCCGAGCCCACGCCCGCAGCAACGGCGGCATTCAACTCGTATGTGGAGCGCGTCGAGGCCCAGGCGGCCGCGCGGCATCGGTCGGCCGACGGCTTTCTTGCTCCCACGGATTTTGCGCGGCTGCGCCGGGGCGAGCTGATTGTAGAGCAACAAACGACCGGGGCGGGCGCGGAATTGCCCGAAGCGCTCTTGCACGACTGGCGCGGCGCGGCCTTCATCCCCGGCGGCAAGGCAGCGGACTTTGAGCGGCTGATGAAGGATTTCAACGCCTATCCCAGGGTTTATTCGCCGCAGGTGCTCTCGTCGCACGTCATCGAGAACGATGGCGATCATTTTCAGGTGACGATGCGCGTTCGGCAAAAACACGTGCTGACCGTGGTGATGGATACAGCCTACGACGTGACCTTTCGGCGACTTGACGCGGAGCACGGATTCAGCATCTCGCGCAGCACGCAAATTGCGGAGATCGATGCGCCGGGAACGCCGCACGAGCGCGCGCTCAATCCCGGGGAAGAGCACGGTTTTCTCTGGCGCATGAACACCTACTGGAGCTGCGAGGAGCGCGACGGCGGCCTCTACATCGAGATCGAGTCTGTTTCGCTCTCGCGCTCGATTCCGGTGGGACTGGGATGGGCGATCGGGCCGTTCATTGAGAGCGTGCCGCGCGATTCGCTCGAGTTCACGCTGCGCGCCACGCGCGACGCGCTCAAGAAACATGCGGACGATTGATTGGCCCAAAAACTTGCATCAACTCAAGATTGTCATCCTGAGCGGAGCGAAGCGGAGTCGAAGGATCTGCGGTTGCTTTTCGCTGAATCTGCACGAACACTTATGGGCCGGATCAATACGAAAGGAGCTCAAGATGGGTACGCGGGCAATTCGAACCGTAGACTATGCAACCTTCCGCAATGCGCGGCGCGTAAACCAGGCGCTGACGGCGCGCATGGAGAAGCGGGCGCTCAACTGGATGGCGGAGCGTGCGCCGCAGTGGGTAAATTCCGATGGACTGACCCTACTGGGGCTGGGCGCACAAATCGCGGCCGGGATTTGTTATGCGCTGACGCGCTGGGATCGGCGGGCTTTGCTGCTCGCGATCGTGTGCCTCGCGTTGAACTGGCTGGGCGACAGCTTGGACGGAACGCTGGCGCGCGTGCGCCGGCAGGAACGGCCGCGATACGGATTCTACGTCGATCACATGGTGGACATTCTGGGCGCCGTGGCTCTGATGTGCGGGTTGGGCGCGTCGGGGCTGCTGCACTGGGCGACCGCCATGGCGATGCTCGTCGTTTTTCTCGTGCTTTCGAGCGAGAGCTATCTGGCCACCTACACGTTGTCGTGCTTCCAGCTTTCGCAAGGCATCTTTGGACCCACGGAGATTCGCATTCTGCTCGCGCTCGGCAATCTGGCAGCGCTGCGCAGCCCTTATTCGACGGTCTTCGGGCATAGATTGCTGCTCTTCGATTTGGGAGGGGTAATCGCTGCCGCGGTCATGGCCGTAATGGCGATTGGCGTCGCCGCGCGGCACACCGCCGAACTCTACCGGCAAGAACCCCTGAAACCGGAGCCGCTCAAATGAACGTCCCCGTGGTAAACGTTCTTGTCCGCTGGGGCAAATTCAATTTGGTGGGCGCTGTGGGCATGGCCGTGCAGCTTGGCGCGCTGGCATTCATCAATCGCCTGGCGCCGGGGCACTACATGGTGGCGACGGCCGCGGCGCTCGAGATCACGCTGCTGCATAATTTCGTGTGGCACCTGCATTACACGTGGCGCGATCGCTTTCCCACCCGGAACGTGAAGAGAATGCTGGCAGGTCAGTTCATTCGGTTTCATCTTTCGAATGGGCTGGTGTCGATGATTGGGAATCTGGCCTTGATGCCGGTGCTGGTGGAGGGCGCGCGGATTCCCGTAGTCTTGGCCAACGCGATTGCGATTCTCTGCTGCTCGATCGTGAACTTCTTCCTCGGAGACCGGTGGGCCTTTGTCGAAGTCCCGTCCTGTCCGGAATGACAAAGACCCCCTGAGATTGACATGCCCTTGGCTTATCCGTGGCGGATGAAGGTTCCGTTCTGAAGTTCGTCCACGGCCTGGCGCAGCTCGGCCTGGGTATTCATGACGATCGGCCCGTACCAGGCGACCGGTTCCTCCAGCGGCTTGCCCGAGACGAGCAGGAAACGAATGCCTTCCGGACCGGCCTGGACCGCGATCTCGTCGCCGCGGTCGAAGAGCACGAGCGAATGGTTTTTCGCATCGTAAACCGGCGTGGCATTCGGATCAATTGCCGACTCGGTGAGCACCGCCTGCGGCTCGGAGGCGTCACGGAAGGTGCCCGAACCGGCAAAGACGTAGGCAAAGGCGTTGCGCGTGGTTTCCACCTGGATGCGCTTGCGCTTGAAGGGCGGAACGGAGATGTCCACGTAACGCGGGTCTGCTGCCACGCCTTCGACCGGCCCGGTTTTGCCCCAGAATGTGCCGCAGATGATGCGCGCCCTGGTGCCGTCGTCCTCTGTGACCTCAGGGATGGCGCTCGACGGAATGTCCTGGTAGCGCGGGTCGGTCATTTTGAGGTGCGCGGGCAGGTTGGCCCAGAGTTGGAAGCCATGCATGCGGCCGCGCTCATCGCCTTTGGGCATCTCCTGGTGCAGAATGCCGCTGCCGGCGGTCATCCACTGCACGTCGCCCGCGGTCATGCGCCCCTTGTTGCCCAGCGAGTCGCCGTGGGCGACCTCGCCGGCCAGCACATACGTAATCGTTTCGATGCCGCGGTGCGGGTGCCATGGGAAACCGGCCACGTAGTCCGCCGGATTCTCGTTGCGGAAGTCGTCAAGGAGCAGGAACGGGTCGAATTCGCCGGTCTTGCCGAAGCCGAAGGCGCGCTGCAACTTAACGCCGGCTCCCTCGATGGTGGGTTTGGTCTGGTAGATCTCTTTGACAGCTCTGAGTGACATGGTGGACCTCCGTGGGGGCAGGAACAGGGAGTAGTAAGTAGGGAAGAGGGGTGCCGATTCCCAGCTCTCGACCTGCACTACGTTGGATGCAGCAGGGAGATATTCGTTGCAACAGGCATCTGCTCCCCGCGGTTTGAATCGTCCAAGTCCGGGTCGCGGTTCCCCGTCCGCTTATCCACCTGTTCCACATGGCTCTGCCCGATTCGCGCCTTATCCTCATTAGAGACACTCCGTGAGCGACTTTGCCCAAACCGTCAAGCAGCAGGCCGACATCGTTAAGGTGATCGAGGGCTACATCCGGCTGCGCAGCGCGGGGGCGCAGAGGTTCAAGGGGCTTTGCCCTTTTCACAAGGAAAAGACGCCGTCGTTCAACGTGAACGGAGGGTCGCAACAGTTCTTTTATTGCTTCGGCTGCCAGGCGTCGGGCGACGTGTTTTCGTTTGTGGGCAAGATCGAGAACGTGACCTTTCCCGAAGCGGTTCGCATCGTCGCGCAGAAGTGCGGCATTCCCCTGCCCAAACGCGAGTTCTCTTCGCCGGAAGAGGCGGCCGAGGCGCGGCTGCGGACCAAGTTGCTGGAACTGCACGAGACTTCGGCGGCGTGGTTTGAGGAGCAGTTGCGCTCGCCGGAGGGCGCGCTGGCGCGCGAGTACCTTGCAGGCCGCGGACTCTCGGACGAGGGGATCAAGAAGTTTAGAATCGGCTACGCGCCCGACAGCTTCAACGCCCTGCGCGACCGGCTGAGCGGCATGGCAGACGAAGCGACCCTCCGCTCGAGTGGCCTCTTCAGCTCCAAGGAGCAGGAAGACGGCGGCCACGGCCGGCTCTACGACCGCTTCCGCAAGCGCGTGGTCTTTCCCATCGCGAACGAAGGCGGGCGCGTGATTGCGTTCACGGCGCGCATGCTGGGCACGCCGTCGGAGGGCGAGAAGGCGGGGCCCAAGTACATCAACTCTCCGGAGACACCGCTCTACTCAAAAGGGCAAGTCCTGTTCAACCTTGACAAGGCTAAAGAAGCAGCGCGGCAGCATGAATTCGCGCTGCTGGTAGAAGGTCAGATGGACTGTATCTCGGTCTTTCTGGGCGGAATTCGCAATGTGATTGCCACAAGTGGCACAGCGTTTACCGAGCACCAGGTTGCGAGGCTCAGACGGGTGCTGGCAAAACCCGGAGCCAAACCGCAAATTGTTGCCAATTTTGATCCTGACGTTGCCGGAAACAGCGCGGCCGCGAAGACCATTGCGCTGCTGACCGAAGAGGGCTTCAACATCAAGATTGCGATGCTCGACGGCGGTCTCGATCCCGATCGATATATTCGCGAGCGCGGCGTGCAGGCGTACACCCAAGCGATTCGCGACGCCGTTCGCCAATCTGACTTTCTTATTGAACGTGCACGTGAGATATTCCCCGGATCAAGCCCCGAACGAAACCGGCAGAAAGTGAATTTTTTGCTTCCCTACATCGGACGCGTGCCGGACATGCTGGAAAGGTCGCAGTTCCAGGCGGACGCGGCGCAGAAACTGGGCATCGACTCGGCCGTGTTGCGCGAGGAGCTGCGGCAGGCTGCGCTCAAACGGCGGGACAGGGTGGAAGCACGGCCCGCGGCGCTGACCGAAGTGGATCTCGTCATACTGCGCGCTCTCGCCAACACCGATGTCGAAGACGCAAACGAGCGCCACCTTGCAGCCAGGACGATTCGGGAGCAGCCCGCTTGGTTTGAACATCTTGCCTCGTTCCCAGCCCTGCAGGTTTTGGCCGTGCGCGAAGCCAAGGACCCGATGGACGTGGTTGACGATCCAGGTCAAAAGGCCCTGCTTGCGGAGGCTCTGTTCCGCGAGACTCGAATGACAGTGGGGGGAGCTCTGCAAGAGGTACAGGAGCGCTCGATCGAGAACCGCCAGCGCGAGTTGCGCGCGCAGATTGCCGAGGCCGCACGTCGCGGCGACCACACCGAACTTGCCATCCTCACCCAGCAGAAGCTGGAGCTGGACCAGGCACTGCAGGGACTGCACCGCCGAAATGCCGATTCGGTATAATCCCGGCCATAACCACACAACGGGAAGCCATTGCCGCGCACATTGCCGAGGGGTTTTCGCAGACGGTACGCGGAGAACTGATCGACGCGGAGGAGGTACCCCGCATTCTGCGCGAGCGCCGAGCGAAACGGGACGCGAAGCAGCTGCCCGATGAACGTGGAGCGCGGGAGCCAGACCAGGCGCTACGCCAGTTGCGAAGTCACAAGCCACAGAAACAATAGGGGGTTGGCGTTGGTCCTCGGTTCGGTCTTTTCGCCGGATTTTGCGTCGAAATGCCCCATTCGTGCGTCTAAATAGAAGGAAATGGAGCGGATGGCTCTTGAGATCCGCGCCTGAAAGGGCCTCGAGAGGGCCAAAAGGGGTCGATTTTGCCGCCGAATTTGGTGCTGGCGCTGGCCAACTGCACTGTGGTAATCTATTGATCTCTGTGAGGATGCGCGCCCCTTAGCCCCACACATGAGCTTCGGCTCGCGGGCGACCCAGGCGAAACCTGAAGCGCTGCCATCCTGTTCCGAGTTCAAGCAATCACCGCTTAGGCGGAGAGGTGGATGTGTCCGCGCGCGAGGATCTCCTCACGGAAATCTTCCATGCGTGTGCGGGATCGGGGCTCGCTGCCGATAACGATGCAGTGCGGGTAGCGCGGCGCTATTCGGCGCCATCCGGCCTTCGCAATGCGGCGAGTTGCCATGTGAGTTGAGGCGCGCAGGCGCGCGCGAACGGGCCGGCCTTCAAGGGGTGCGGCCCCAGGGATCGAAACCCCCAGGGATCGAAACCTGGATAAGAACAGGCAGGACGCGGAGCTTCCCGCGACGCCGAAAAAGAGAGCAGGAATCATTTGGCGATAGACGACAAATTCGAAGACGAAGTGCATGGATTGATCGAGACCGGCAAAGAGAAGGGCTATCTGACCTACGGCGAAGTGAACGACGCGCTGCCGGATGAGATTGGCTCGGCCGACGATCTGGACGATCTGATGACCACCATCAGCGGTCAGGGCATCGACCTGCTGGACGCTCCCAAGTTTCCCGGCGAAAAGGATTTCGAGGCTGAGGAGGGGGAGGACGTCGAGCTGGATCTGACGCCGGGCACGCTCGAGAAGACGAACGACCCGGTGCGCATGTACCTGCGCGAGATGGGCACTGTGCCGCTGCTGACGCGCGAAGGCGAAGTGGAGATTGCCAAGCGCATCGAGCGCGGGCAGATGCGCGTACTGAAGGCGATTTCGCGCTCGCCGATTGTGATTCGCGAGATCGCGGCGCTGGGCGAAGACCTGAAGCGCGGCGTGCGCAACGTAAAAGAAGTGGTGATCTTCGATGAGGAAGAGCTCACCGAAGAGGTGGTGCAGGCGCGCGTGAAAGCCACCGTGGCGCGCATCGACGCGCTGGTGAAGCACCAGAAGAAGATCGCGCAGCTTGAAGAGAAACTGGCCGGTATCGCGCCGGGTAACAGGGCCAAGGTAAAGGAAGCGCGGCGTCTGCGCTGGGGAACAGCGCGCGAGAAGGTCTACGTCTCGCGCATCGTGCGCGAACTCAAGTACACCGCCATGGAGCGCAAGCGCCTGCTGGACAAGGTCAACAAGACCGTGGACACCATGCGCACGCTGGAGCGGCAGATCCGTTCGCTCGAACAGAAGCACGAAGCCTCGAAGAGCGAGGATCTGAAGAAGGAATACCGCCGGCAGCAGAAGAATTGCCGCACGGACCTCGAGAAGATCGAGGCTGACGCGGGCGTGTTGATTGCCGAACTGAAGCGCACGCAGCGCGAGATGATCCAGGGCGACATGGACGCCGAGCAGGCCAAGAGGGAGCTGATCGAGGCCAATCTAAGACTGGTGGTTTCGATCGCCAAGAAGTACACCAATCGCGGATTGCAGTTCCTGGACCTGATTCAGGAGGGCAACATCGGCCTGATGAAGGCGGTGGACAAGTTCGAGTACCGGCGCGGCTACAAGTTTTCGACCTACGCCACGTGGTGGATCCGGCAGGCGATTACGCGCGCCATTGCCGACCAGGCGCGGACGATTCGTATTCCTGTTCACATGATCGAAACCATCAACAAGCTGATCCGCACCAGCCGCCAGTTGGTGCAGGAGCTGGGCCGCGAGCCTTCAAGCGAAGAGATTGCGCGGCGCATGGACATTCCTGTGGCCAAGGTGCGCAAGGTGCTCAAGATTGCGCAGGAACCGATCTCGCTCGAAACGCCGATTGGCGAAGAAGAAGACTCGCACCTGGGCGACTTCATTGAAGATCGCCAGGCGGTGTCGCCTTCCGAAGCCGTGATCGGCGTGAACCTGAAAGAGTACACATCTCAGGTCCTCCGCACGCTGACTCCTCGCGAGGAGCGTGTCATCAAGATGCGCTTCGGCCTCGAAGACGGTTCGGAGCACACGCTGGAGGAAGTTGGGCAGAGCTTCCAGGTGACGCGCGAGCGCATTCGCCAGATCGAAGCCAAGGCGCTGCGCAAGCTGCGCCATCCCAGCCGCAGCCGCAAGCTGAAGGCGTTTGTGGAAGGCGTAAAAGAGATGTAACGCCTGCCTCTGTAGCGCCGGTCTCCAGACCGGCTGTCGTGCGGGCCTCCCGGCCCGCACATGCCTTTATCTGACGACTTGAACCTCGGGCGTTCTACCGCCGCTTGGTCGCACATCGCAGCCGTCAACGTTTCTATTCAATTCGGCCGATCCCCCGGCCGCAAAAAAGGCGCCGCCGGCAAAAAAGGCAGCGGCCCCTCTGCATCTGGCCCCGTCGCTCCCTCGCTCCCTTGCTCCCTGTTTTCAAAGATTTCCGCCTGCATTCCTGATGGTGCGGGGCAACGCTGCCGATAAATAAACAAAGATGTGTCGCGTACTCCGTGCGCCTGTGGCGCGCAGAGGGCGGATTTGCGGACTCATCGATTGTTGCGGCGGCGGGATAGGACCGGTGACTGCGATGCGGCCGGCGGCTGGGATGAGGAAGCAGAGGCTATGACTCGATGATGCCATGCAAGATTAATTCCAAGGCGGAACGGATTCTCTTTGTCGACGACGACAGGCGCGTGCTCGACGGTCTTGAGCGCATGCTGCACGGCGAATTCGAGGTTGAGACCGCTGTGAGCGGCACCGAGGGATTGGCGACCATTCATCTTTTCGGCCCGTTTGCGATCGTGGTTTCCGATATGCGCATGCCGGGGCTGGATGGAGCCGGGTTTCTGGCCAGGGTGCGCGAATTGGCGCCGCATACGGTAAGAATGCTGCTCACCGGGCACAAAGATATGGATCGCGCCATTGCCGCGGTGAACGAGGGCCAGATCTTCCGCTATCTGACCAAGCCTTGCGAAAAGGAAGAGATGCTCGGCGCGATCCGCCTTGGCCTGGCCCAGTATCGCGCCAATATGGAAGCCAGTGAAATCCTCAAGGAGGCCGGGAAACGCCGTCTGAGCCTGGCCGGCGATCCTTCGCGAGAGATCTGGGTCGTAAGAAGATAAGCCCACGCTGCGCGGACGATTCCCGGCCGGCGGCGCAACTCCGCGTCCGGCTATAATTGGCCTTTGATTACGAAAGGTCCCTTGAACAAATGACCAACATCACACGCCGCCAGTTTGGCAAAGTTGCGGCTACCACCACCGCGCTGGCCGGCGTCTCGCTGCCGGAGTTTGCGCTTGCGCAACCGAAGCCGGAGAGCCGGCCGTTTCCGCCGGGCTTTGTGTGGGGATGCACGACCGCGGCCTACCAGATTGAAGGCGGCGTGCGCGAGGGCGGGCGCGGAGCGTCCATTTGGGACGTGTTCTCGCACACGCCGGGCAAGATCGCCAACGGCGACACGGGCGACGTGGCCGACGACTCCTACCACCTGTACAAGGAAGACGTTCGTTTGCTTAAAGAACTGGGCGCCAACGCGTACCGCCTGTCGATCGCGTGGCCGCGGATTTTTCCCAACGGCACGGGCCAGCCCAATGCCGCGGGCCTCGACTACTACAAGCGCGTGCTCGACGAACTGCTCGAAAACAACATCGCGCCCTTTGTCACCCTCTTCCACTGGGACCTGCCCGCGGCGCTGCCCGGCGGGTGGCAATCGCGCTCCACGGCGCTGGCCTATGCCGACTACGCGGGCTACGTGGCGCGGCAGTTGTCGGACCGTGTGCGCCACTTCATGACCACCAACGAATTCTCCTCCTTTACCGACCTGGGCTACAAAACGGGGTTGTTTGCGCCGGGTTTGAAGTTGTCCCCGGCCGAGGTGAACCAGGTGCGGCATCACGGGATCCTTGCGCATGGGCTGGGTGTCGAGGCCATCCGCGCCAACGCGCCCGCAGCCGAGGTGGGGGTGGCGGAGAACGTCACGGTCTACGTGCCGGTGATCGAGGATTCAGCCAACATCGAAGCGGCGCGGCGCGCCACGCGCGAGGAAAACGCGCCGTTCCTGACCGCGCTGCTCGAAGGCGCCTACCGGGAGAGCTACCTCGAGCGCGAAGGAGCCAATGCACCGCATGTGGAGCCGGGCGATATGAAGGCCATCGGCAGCCCGCTGGATTTTGTGGGACTGAATGTATACTCGCCCGTCTATATCCGCGCTGACGGCTCTGTTCGGGCTGAAGGCTCCGTTCGGGCGGACGGTTCCGCGCGCGGCTACGCGATCGAGCCGTACCCGGCCTCGTATCCGCGCATGGCCTCGCCCTGGCTCTATCTCGGGCCCGAATGCATCTACTGGGCCGTGCGCAACGTGTGCGAGCTCTGGCATCCGAGGGCCGTTTACATTACCGAGAACGGCTGCTCGGCGGACGATGTGGTCACGCCGGCAGGACGCATTGAAGACATCGACCGCTTAATGTATCTGCGCAACCATCTGACGCATTTGCAACGCGCCACGGCGGAGGGATTTCCCGTGAAGGGCTACTTCCTGTGGAGTCTCATGGACAACTTCGAGTGGAAGGACGGCTTCAGCAAGCGCTTCGGGATTTACTACGTGGATTTCAAAACCCAGCGCAGGACTCCCAAGCTCAGCGCAGAGTGGTACCGGGCGGTGATTGCCCGCAATGCCGTCGTGTAATCCCGACTCATCGTGGAGAGAGTATGGCATGGACCGAACTTGACGAAAGAGAACGCGCAGTCGTGCGAGAGTGTCTGCGAGCCGCTGTGGATGGCCCGTTCTTTCCGGAATGGGAGTTTGCCACTATCTTTGGACTTGGGCGGAATGAGGTCCGAAAGGTATTGGAGTCGTGGCCGCAATTGGATGAAAGCGACGAGAACGTTGCGATAGCAATCAACAACACCCTAAATAACTTTCTTGGCTATCCTCTCGGCGAGGATCAAGCAGCTTGGCCGCAGTTCATTTCAGTGAGCCGCGCCGAGCTGATGGCGATATTCGACAAATGGAAGCGACGGACGCCCCGAACCGCTTGGAAGCCCCGAGATTATTTTGAAGATGCGCGCTGATTCGCCGGCTTGATTGGAGAGCGCCAAGAACATTTGGCGAATGCCGCGGGGCATCGCACTGCGACAGTCTTTTTCGAATTCCCGCAGCTTGGTCCCGCTCTGAGATAGCTTCCCGCAACGGCGCTGCGCAGCCTGCTGGGAGCGGGTCAAATCTTTTCCGATCGCTTCATCAATTGAGCATCTATTGTTCCCAGGCCGTCCGATCCCTGAATGCGCAATGCCTTTCGCGCGTCTCCGTCAATCAATGTTTCATTTCCGTACACAGTTAATTATGGAACGCTAATGCAGCCCTCTCGTCTTGGGCCTGGGGTTTGCACTTGCACCTGCGTTTCCTCGGCGATTCGAGACGGCGGCGGCCCGCTGCCGGTCCTTCACGGTCCGAGCGCTGGAGGTGAGCCGGGCGACGATCTCGCGCGGAGCGACGTGAACGGAGCTCAACATGAATTGCCTCGCCCGTTCGAAGCCTGTCCTGATGGACTGCAAGGCCGATCGATTCGCCCGCAATGCGACCACGCAATGCGCCGCGTGGAGCTCGATCCGGCTGCGCATTGCGTGCCTCGCTCCGCTCGCGCTCACGGCAGCCTTTGCGCACGCGCAATTCGGCGCGCAACCGGTGGGCGTTACCTCCGAAGATCGGCAGATTCAGGTCACGGCCACGGCCGCGGGCACGGTGAGCCGGGTGGAAGTGCTCACGCTGGGATCGGCCAATGGAGACTTCGCGGCCGGCGCCGGTCCATCCAACTGCATCGCGGCGAATCTGCCGGCCGGCGGCACTTGCACGCAGCCGGTCGCCTTCACGCCCGCCGCGCCCGGCTTGCGCGTGGGAGCGGTGGTGCTGGTGGGCACGGCGAACGGCGCAAGCACCGTTCTGGGCTTGACGTACATTTCCGGAACGGGCACGGCCGAAACGGGCGCGGCCGGAACGGGCGCAGAAGGATCAGGCGCTCTGGTCACGGGCCAGATGATCCCCGTAGCCGGGCAGCCTGGATCTTCCACCGGCGTCGAGGACGGTCAGCCGGCCACGCAGGCGGTCCTTGACCAGCCCGGCAGTGAGGTGCTCGACGGCGCAGGCAACATCTACATTGCCGACACCGGTCACAACCGCATCCGCATGGTGTGCGGCGCAGCGGCCACTGCCACGATTCAGGGAACCACCTGCGCCGGTGCGGGCATCATCTCCACCATCGCCGGCGACGGAAATGCCGCGTACACGGGCGACGGCGGACCGGCCTCGAACGCCACGGTGAACCATCCGGGCTTTGTGGCTCTGGACGGCGCGGGCAATCTCTACATTGCCGACACCGGCAACAACGCGGTCCGCGCCATTGATGCGGTCATAGGCCTGATCTCAACCGTCGCTGGCAACGCCAATGGCGCGGTCTGCAAGGACGCGAGCGACGCCGTGGGAGACGGTTGCCCGGCCGCGCAGGCCACGCTCAACCAGCCTCAGGGCGTGACCCTCGACGGTGCCGGAGACCTCTACATCGCCGACACCGGCAACGACGCGACACGCTTCGTCAGCAGGGCCAATGGTGCGATCTCAACCATCACCGCCGCTTCCACCACCACCGCCGTCACCTCCAGCCTGGACCCCTCGGGCTTCGGGCAGAGCGTAACCTTCACGGTAACGGTGAGCGCCGCCGCGGACACCGGCAGCCTGACGGGAACGGTGAGCATCTTCGACACCTTCGGCGGCAGAACGACGACGCTGGCCTCCGGCCTCGCGCTGAATGCGTCGGGCGTGGCCACCTTCTCCATCTCCACGCTCGCGGTCGGGCAGCACTCGATTACCGCTTCCTACAACAACGCCAACGATCCGGCCCACACAGCCAGTACGTCGTCGCCGGCGCTCGTCGAAACCGTGCTGGAGGGCACGGCCGTCAGCCTGACTTCGAGCGCGAATCCATCCGCCATCGGCCAGAGCGTCACCTTTACCGCGACGGTCACCAGCTCCGGCGGCGGCGTCGCTCCCACCGGCACGGTCACCTTCTCGGATGGCGCCGCAATTCTCAGCACGCCCACCCTCAACGGGAGCGGCGTGGCCACCTGCACCACTTCGTCGCTCGCGAACGGCATGCACCAGGTCGTCGCCGTCTACAGCGGCAGCCCGAGCACTCAGGTCGAGGGCAGCACCTCGCCGGCCGTCTTCCAGGACGTGCAGGCATCGTCGTCGATTGCCGTTTCTTCCAACCTGAATCCATCCACGTACGGCCTTCCGGTGACCTTCACAGCCACGGTCACCTCCGCCGCCACGTCGCCCGCGACGGGGACGGTGAGCTTTCTCGATAACGGCGTATCGATCGGAACCGGAAAGCTCAGCGGCAATCCCGGAACGGCCGCCTTCACCCTCTCCGCGCTGGCCGCCGGCACGCACCCCATCGCGGCCGCCTACGCCGGCGATAGCTCGAACCAGGGCAGCAACTCGAGCGCGTCGCCTCTCGATCAAGTCGTCGCGCAGGGCGAGACCTTGACCACGGTTTCGGCGACGCCCGTAACCGGAATCGCCGGAACCCCGGAAACCATCTCGGCGACGGTCGCATTGATGCGAGGCTCGGCGCCGCTTACAGGCGCCGTCAACTTCACCTCGGGGACCACGCTCGTGGGCAGCGCTCAATTGAATGCCGCGGGAGTCGCCGCCATCACTCCCACGCTAGCCGCCGGAGCCTACGAGATCGTGGCCACCTACGAGGGCAACGCCAACGCCATCGGCAGCGCCTCGGCGGCGCTGGCCTGCTCCGGTACGTCGCTGTTGACCTGCTCCGGTGCGGCGCCGCTGCTCTTGATGGTCGCGCTGGCGACCACGCAAACCACGCTCACCGTCTCGCCCCACACGGCAGCGGCTGCCAGCCCCATCGCGTTTACAGCCACGGTAACGGGCAATGGCGTCACGCCCACGGGCAGCGTGAACTTCCTGGCCAATGGCGTGGCCATCGGCACCGCGCCTCTCGACGCCGGCACGGCTACATTCACTGACGCGGCGCTCCCGGCCGCGAGCTACGCCATGACGGCCGAGTATCTGGGCAATGCCAACGACGCCACCAGCGCCTCGGCCAGCGTCAGTGAAACCGTGAGCCTGATTTCCACCGCAACCGCACTCGTCGCCGCCACCACAACCGGGAACAATCCGCAGGTGGTTCTGGCGGCGACAGTCGCCGAAAACAGCACAGGCCCTGAGCCGTCCGGCACGGTCACGTTTATGAGCGGCACAACGTCCCTGGGCACGGCCACGCTCAATTCGAGCGGCGTGGCCACGCTCACGCCGACCCTGATCAAGGGCGCCAATTACAACATCGACGCCGTCTACGGCGGCGACTCCTTCCATGGCTCTTCCACGTCGCAGACCATCACCGTCGCCGGCGTTGCGTACGGATTCACGGTCACGGTCACTCCATCGACTGTCACCATTCCCGAGTTGCAGAGCTCAACCGTCACGGTCGCGCTCACCTCGATCGCCAACTTTACCGACGCCATTGCCCTGAGTTGCGCATCGCTCCCCGCGGCGGTCAGCTGCCAGTTCGCCTCCGTCAGCCTCAACCTCCCGGCGGGCGGAACGGTGAGCACGCAACTCACCATTGACACCGACAACACGCAGAGCGGCGCAACCACTGCGACGAACCGCCGTGCGGCCAGCGCAAGAGTCGCTCTCGCCGAATTGATTTTGCCTTTCAGTCTCGCCTTTGGTTGGCTATTCTGGCGGCTGCGTCGGCCGAACGCGCGCCTTCTCGCCATGGCGCTGATCCTCACCTTGGCCGCATGGGTCGCCGCCGGCTGCGGCGCCAGCCTCATCGCGGTGACAGCGCCGCCGGGCAACTATGTCATCGAGGTCACGGGCACCGGCGCAACCACCCAGGTGATCCGATCGCAAAATGTCAACCTCGACATCACCAAGTAGGCAGGAAGCAAAAGATGGGTTCAATCGCGATGGATGTTGACTTTCGTACCGTAAGACGTTGAATTCCGTACCGCAATTGGGGAAAATCCTCTTCCTTTGCGATGGCATGGTGACTTGGATCACAGTGAGGCTTGGGTCACCACGGCTAGCCTCAGACTGAGGGCGCGATTTCAAGAAAGCGCCGCCGATCAAGGAGTAAATTTGCCATGGCTTTTGTCGTGACCGATGCCTGCACCAAGGATTTTGTTTGTGTAGCGGAGTGTTCCACTGCCGCTATCGCGCCCGCGGAGAGCGATCCTGCCGCAGCTACCGTTTCCCAGGTCTATATCAATCCCGATGAGTGCATCGACTGCGGCAACTGCGCTTCGATCTGCGCGCAAGACGCGATCTTCGCGCTCGAGGAGCTGCCCGCCGGCAAGGCGGACTTCGCCGAAAAGAACCGGGCATACTTCAACTAAGAAGCGGTGTTAGCGGAGCCAGCGTGGTCAGCGGTGCTAGTACCGTGACCGCATGATTTCGTAATCAAATGAATGTAGCGCCGGCCTCCTGGCCGGGGTCCCCAACGAACGATTTGTGTTCGTTGGGGTGGCTGGCCGGCTGTAGCGTGGACCTCCCGGTCCACGCTTGTCCATGATGAATTACCAATTCACGCGGTCTAAGCACTTGTAATCTGACCGCTTGATTGTGGAATAGCCGGAGAAGTACCGCCGGTCTCCTGACCCGGGGTCCCCAACAAGCGATTTTTGCTTGTTGGGGTGGCTGACCGGCTGCTTCAATCCTCTTCAAAGCCGTAAAAAATCCTTCGCATGCAGGCGCATCAGCCACTTTTTTGCGCTAAAATCGTCTCACATATCAGCAAAGCTGGTTCGCAACTGCTTTGGAACGGCTGAAAGCCAGCGCATAGGATCAATCGCTAACTGTAGCTCGAAAAACGGAAATTAGCTCCTTTTATTGCCTGGCTGGATAGATGCACGCGTAGAAAGAACCAGCTGATGTAGCGATGGCCATGCATTCTTATTCTGAATGATCGGATGAGCGAAAGCCCGTCTTTTTTACCCAGAGAATTGGTTGGAAAAATCATAAATCGAGGGTTGCTGCCTGAAGTCTGCGGCGAGGCTCCGTGCCGGATCGACTGGCCGGGGAAAGTGCTGGCTCCGCGGATCGAGGCGGTATCGGGAGAGTAAGAAATGAAATCGAATCGGAGTGTGCAGAATCACGCTGAGAATGGCAGTCTCAGCATCCCCGTAGCCGAAGAGTTGATCGAAGAAGCTTTGAACGAACTGGCATTCACGCAGGATCCCGGCCTGGTGCGCGCCTTGCGCTTTCTCGCGCCTGAGGGCTACCAGGCCATCGTGGAGCTGTGCAGCGAAAACGGCCGCAGCAAGCGACGCGACGCTTCGGCCGATGCCTGGTCGCCGGAGTTCGACGAGGTGCGCATCTACTTCGAACGCATCGAAGGCGCCGAGGCCGCGCCGCGCGTTGTCCGTGCGCAACGCGCTCCTGCTTTCGCTTCCGAAGAGGAAGACGGAGAGCAGGATTCCGCGCTTCCCGCCGATATGGATGTCCGTGTCAAAGAGCTGTGCGCGGCGCTGGCTGAAGCCGAGCGCGGCGGCCACGCCTTTATCGCGCTCAAGTGGTTCCGCGATTCTTTCCTGCCGCGCAAGGCCTTCCGCTGGAACCAGCATCCTGAATCCCGGCAGTCGGTGCTGGCCGAGGCCATTCAACGCGGCGTGGTGCTTACCAGCAAGATCGCCAACCCCAAAACGCCGGCGTATCCCACCACCACCATCCGCCTCAATCGCGCCGAGGCAGGCATTCCCGAAGAGGCGCAGCGCTTCCAGCCCGTCGACGTGCAGGGCGAGCCGGTCGCCGTCACCATCGAAGCGGAACGGGGGATCGAGTGAGTTTCTTTTTCCTTGAGGCGACGGCCTTCGCCCGGCTGTTTGTGCGCGAGACCGGCACCGATGCGCTCATCCGGCTGATGGAGAGCGTGGAGGACAACCGCAAATTGATTTCGGCCGCCACGCCGCTCGAGGTCTACGCGGCCATACGCCGCCGCGAGCGCGCCGGGCAGATCGCGCCTGAAGCCGCCGTCACCGCTTTCGAGTTGCTGCGCGTTGAATCCGCGCGCATGGTGCAGCAGCCGTTGAATCCCGGCGTGCTTGAGGCGGCCCGGCAGCTCCTCGACCGCACCGCGCTGCGTTGGCCCGAGGCTCTGCAACTGGGCGCCGCACTGGCCGCCCGCGATATGTTTCCCGGGACGCGCATCACCTTTGTCTCTGCCTCCGCCGTGCTGCTTGGAGCCGCCCGCGCCGAAGGTATGGATGCCATCGATCCTGCCAAGCTGCCCGTCCCCGATGAGGAGAGCCTCAAACCGGCGGGGTAGACCTTGCTGTCCCCGGACCGCTGCCTACCCATCTTGAACACCTGCACGCCTCGGGAGTCTAATACTCTGTATGCAATTCGAGACCATGCTCTTCCCCCTGCTTCGCATCGCCTCTGTTCCGGCCCTGCTTTTCGCTCTCGCCGTGCCTGCCGGCTCTTCCTATCCGGCTTTGGCGGACACGTCAACGGCATCGCTCACCTCTCCGGTTGGGCGCTGGAAGACCATCGACGACAAAACCGGAAAACCGAAATCGATTGTCGAGATCCGCGAACAAAACGGAACCCTCACGGGAGCCATCGTGACGCTCTTGAATCCACAGGGTCCGCATCCCACGTGTTACCTGTGCAGCGGCGCAAAGAAGGACCAGCCGCTCGTCGGGCTCGAGATTTTGTGGGGATTTCATTTGGACGGCGCTGAGTGGTCGGGCGGCCAGGTTCTCGATCCCGACAACGGCAAAATCTATCGCGCGTGGCTGGCGCTCGAGGATGGCGGCAATAAACTGCACGTGCGCGGCTACATCGGGATTTCGCTTCTGGGCCGCACCCAATACTGGTTCCGCGAGCGCTGACGAAGGAGCCTCCTGGGCAATCGTGCCCATGCCCCGAGGCGAATGACCGCACCGGGAGCCGAAAAAGAACAGCCGTCTTGCTCGCTATGATTCCTTCAAGGCAGCTACACTCATTTTTGGCACCTGGGTGAATGAATGACGATTCCTGTCCCTCCGCCGCGGGACCCCAAATCGCAATTGAGCAGAAGCATGGGCTTCTGGGACGTTCTGCTCTTCAACATCGCCGCCGTTCTCGGTCCGCGCTGGATCGCCGCCGCCGGCCACAACGGCGCCTCCTCCATCAGCCTCTGGGTGCTGGCCGCGCTGTTCTTCTTCGTCCCCGGCGCACTGGTCATCAACGAGCTTTCCTCGCGCTTTCCCGAGGAGGGCGGCCTCTACGCCTGGGCGCGCGATGCCTTTGGTCCCTTCCACGGCTTCGTCGCCGGATGGACCTACTGGATCTACACCGTCTTCTACTTTCCCGGCCTCCTGCTCGCCAGCGCCTCCATGTCCGCCTACATTTCCACCGGCCACGGCGCCGCGCTCGCGGAAAATCGCACGTTCTTGATATGGACCTCGCTCGGGCTGCTTCTTGTTGCGGTGTTGCTCAACATCATCGGCCTCAACATCGGCAAATGGCTGCAGAACGCGGGCGGCGTGGGCACCTACCTGCCGCTGCTGATCCTCGCCGCCGTGGCCGCGCTGGTTTGCCTGCGTCACGGCTCGGTCACGCACTTCACCCTCGCCAGCATGCGCCCCACGTGGAACTGGGACACCATTAACTTCTGGTCGCAAATCGCCTTCGCCTTCACCGGCCTCGAGCTGGTTTCCTGCATGGCTGAAGAGGTGCGCGATCCGCGCCGCACCCTGCCCCGCGCGGTCTTCGCTTCCGGCGCGCTCATCGCCCTCATGTATATTGCCGGAACCTTCGCCGTGCTCGCGCTTGCCCCCGCCGCCGGCCTCGATCCCAAGAGCGGCGTCTTTCAGGCCATCGCCGTGGGCTCATCCGCGCTGCGCATCGGCTTCATCGGCGTCATTGCCGCGGTGCTTGTCACTGCGGGCAACGCCGGCGGCGTGGGCTCGACCGTGGCCGGCGTGGCCCGCGTGCCCTTCCAGGTGGGCATCGACCGCTACCTCCCCGCGGCCTTCGGCAAAATCCATCCCCGCTGGAAGACGCCCTACATCGCGATTCTCGTGCAAGCCGTGCTCTCCGGCGTCATCCTGCTCCTGAGCCAGATCAGCGAAACCACGCGCGGCGCCTATCAGGTTCTCATCGACGCGGCCATCATTCTCTACTTCATTCCCTTCCTCTACATGTTTGCCGCGGTCATCAAGCTTGCCGGCCGCAAAGATCGCGCCGAGAATCCCCACGCGGTCCTGGTCCCCGGCGGCAAACTCGGCGTCTGGCTCTGCGGCGGCCTCGGTTTCCTCATTGTTCTCTTGGGAATCTTCGTCTCGCTCGTGCCGCCCGGAGACACCGCCAACAAGCTCGGCTTCGAGCTCAAACTGGTCGTAGGCACGGTAGTCTCGATCCTCATCGGCCTAGCCCTCTACTGGCGCGGCGCAAGGGATCATCGAAACGAAAATCGGGGAACGTAAGGCGCTTTCAGAGTTACTGCAACCCTTTATTGTGTTGTCATCCTGAGCGACCGAGCGACCGCCAAGGCGGGCGCGAGGGAGTCGAAGGATCTGCGGTTGCTCTTTTTCGCAAAATGATTGCGGCCTACTCCCGCCGGAACTTGTTCGCCCGCTCGAATTCGTCGCGCAACTCAGGTGTGCGCAGGTTTTCGCGCAAATAGGCCAGACGCTGCTCCAAAGCCGCGAGAGCGCGCTCTACAGCCTCGGTATTGGTGTGCGCAATGTCGCGCCACATCGAAAACGGGCTCGCGCCCAGGCGCGTCATCTCGCGCAACGCGCGTCCGCCCACGTCCTTGAGCTCGGGCGCTCCGCCCACTTCCTCTTCGAGCAGCGCGCTCAGCGCCGTGGCCGTGAACTGAGGCAAGTGGCTCACCCACGCCACCAGCTCGTCATGACGCGCGGCATCGAGATCGAGCGTCTTCGAGCCCATCTTCACGACCCACTCGCGCCACTCCTTCACCGACTCGGCCGCTTGCGGCGAGCGCTCGGCCGCGGCATCGTCGGTGAAGAGCCACACCGCGCCGCGAAACAAATTGGCATCGCCCAGCGCCGCGCCGCCGCGCTCCTTGCCCGCCATGGGGTGGCCGGGAAGAAATGCCGCGCGTTCCGGCGAATTGTAAAGCCGCGTGCCGGCCTCGGTAATCAGCCGCTTGGTGCTGCCCACGTCGGTCACAAGCTGCTCCGGCCCAAGCACGCTGGCCAGCTTCTCCATAAAGTCGAGCGTGGCGTAGATCGGTACCGCCAGCAGCGTCACCTGGCTCGCGCGCGCGGCCTCAATCGCATCGGCGGCAAGCGCATCGACCGCACCCATCTTGAGCGCAACCTGCCCCTGCTCAGGGCTGCGATTCCAGCCGGTGATCGTGTCCTTGAATCCCGCCTCACGCAGAGCGAGGCCCACGGATGTGCCGAGAAGGCCCGTGCCGAGGATGGCGATGCGCGAGATCATGGAAGTCCTTTTCAAGCGGGGTTAGCGTTGTTAGCGGAGTTAGGGAAGACCCGAACTCCGCTAACACGCGTGAAGCGCGGCTATAGCATTTCCACCGATGGTGTAAGGAAACTCCGTGCCCCATCCTTTTCACGTTCTTTGTGAAAAGGGTGGGAAACCACGAAACCCGCCCTATAGGAACAGTGAAAATGCTCCAACGCCGCTAACTCCGCTCGTCCCGCTCCATCTTACAGCGTTCTTCCCACTGCCTGTGCCAGCACCCGCAACTCCGCAACCAGCTTCTCAAACTGATCGAGAAAGAGCGTCTGCGCCGCGTCGGAAACGGCCTTGTCAGCGTTGGGGTGAATCTCAATAATCAGCGCATCCGCGCCCGCGGCTACGGCCGCCTTCGCCATCGCCGGAACCATGTCGCGCCGGCCTGTTCCATGGGATGGATCGCCGACCACCGGCAGGTGCGAGAGCTTTTTCAGTACCGGAATGGCAGAGATGTCCATGGTGTTGCGCGTCGACGTCTCGTAAGTGCGGATACCGCGCTCGCAGAGAATCACTTCGTAGTTGCCGCCGGAGAGGATGTACTCGCTCGAAAGCAGCAGCTCCTCCACCGTGGCCGCGATGCCGCGCTTCAGCAGGATGGGCTTGCGCACCTGCCCCAGTTCGCGCAGCAGGTTGAAGTTCTGCATGTTGCGCGCGCCCACCTGGAAGCAGTCCACCAGCGGCAGCATGGGCTCGATCTGCGCGATCTCCATGACTTCGCTCACTACGCAAAGGCCGTTTGCGTCGGCCGCCTCGCGCATCAATTCGAGACCGGGAATGCCCAGCCCCTGAAACGAATACGGCGAACTGCGCGGCTTGAACGCACCCCCGCGCAGAAACTCTCCGCCCGCGGCCTTGACGCAAGCGGCAATCGCGAAGATCTGCTCGCGGTTTTCCACGGCGCACGGTCCGGCGATCACGGCCACCTTTTCCCCGCCAATGGCCGCGCCGTTCCTGAACTCGACCACCGTGCCTTCCGGACGCCACGCGCGACCGGCCAGCTTGTAGGGAGCGCTGATGCGGTGCACATGCAGCACACCGGGCAGCATTTCAAACTTCGTCAGGTCGAGGCCGGCCGTAGGGCCAACGCCGGCCAGAATGGTCTGGAACTCGCCCGTGGTGCGATGCACGTCCACGCCGGCCTCTCCCATGGCGCTGATCACGGCATCGATCTGTTCTTCGGTAGCACCAACCTGCATTGCGACAATCATGATTTCTTCCCTGTCTCGGGCGCATCTTCACCCGCGGCGTGGCCCGGCGCTCCGCCTTCTTGTGCGGCAGACTGGGCCTGTCTTTGGCTGGCCAGCTCGTTGCGCTGCAATGCCCGCATCACGTCGATGATGCGTTCGTAGATATGCGTCAGCTCGATGTCGGGAAGCGGACCCTTGTTGGCCGCGCGCACATTCGCGTAGACGATCCTTTCGCGATCCGGCTCGTACACCGGAAGCGAAGTGGCCGCCTTCATGCGGCCGATCATCTGGGCGGCGCGCGCCCGCTCATTGAGCAACTCGACCAGCTGGCGGTCCAGCTCGTCGATGCGGATTCGCAATTCTTCGATGGTCATTGCATCCTCGAAAAAGCTAGCTTTTAGCTCTCAGATGTCAGCTTTCAGCCTAAACCTGCTGAGGCAAGCCCGAACGCTCCGTTCAGGCAACGAACAAGCTGAAAGCTGATAGCTGACGGCTGCTTTTTTCACCGGGCCAGCGCTGCATGGGGCAGGCGCAGGCCCTTGATAAATCGAGCCACGGCGTCGGGCGCGGTTTCCGGTGTCGCCCGCTCAATCAGCTCGACAATCGCGCTGCCAATGACCGCGGCATCCGCGAACTCCGCCACCTGAGCGACGTGCTCCGCGTTGCTGATGCCGAACCCCACGGCCACCGGCAGCCGGCTCCATCGCCGAATGCGCGCCACCAGCGCCGCTGCGTCGCCGGCCACGGCAGCTTGAGTGCCCGTAATGCCGGTGCGCGAGATTGCGTACACAAAACCCTTGGTGTGCGTGGCGATCGCTTCAAGCCGCGCGTCGGGACTAGTGGGCGCGGCGAGAAAGATCGGCGCCAATCCCACGCGGCTCATCTCCGCCAAGTACTCGCCCGCCTCTTCCACGATCATGTCGGTGGCCAGCACGCCATCCACGCCCGCAGCCTTCGCGTCATCGGCAAATCTCTTGAGCCCGTAGCGCAAAATCGGATTCAGATAGCTGAAAATCACCAGGCCCGCCGCGCGACGCGCGGCGCGAATATCCCGCGCAATGCCAAGCACGTCCTTCAACCGCGTGCCGTGAGCCAGTGCGCGCTCCATGGCGCGCTGAATGACAGGACCGTCGCCCAGCGGATCGCTGAACGGCACACCCAGTTCAATCACATCCGCGCCCGCGTCAATGGCCGCGAGCGCAATGGCGCGCGTCGCGTCCAGAGACGGGTCCCCTGCGGTCAAATAAACCACCAAGCCCGGCTTGCGATCGAAACGAATCGGCATTGAAAAACTCTTGAATTCCTACAACTTCAGCTCGCGCGCCAGGATGCCCATATCCTTATCGCCACGGCCTGAGACATTTACCACCAGTATGTCACGCGCCGAAAACGTGGGCGCGATGCGGATCGCCTCAGCCACGGCGTGCGCGCTTTCGAGCGCCGGCAGAATCCCCTCGGTTCTCGCCAGCCTGACCACCGCATCGAGCGCCGCCGCATCGTCCTGCGAGACGTACTCGGCGCGGCCCGTATCGTGCAGCATCGCGTGCTCGGGGCCGATCGACGCGTAATCGAGGCCCGCGGAAACCGAGTGCGTGAGCGCGATCTGCCCGTCCTCATCCTGCAAAACGTAAGAAAACGTGCCCTGCAGCACGCCCGGTGCGCCGCCCTGGAACCGTGCGGCATGTTCGCCCAGCGCCGTTCCACGCCCCCCGGCCTCCACGCCGATCAGCCGCACCTCGCGATCGTTAAGGAACTCATAAAATGCGCCAATGGCATTCGACCCGCCGCCCACGCACGCCACCACTGCGGTCGGCAGCCGGCCCTCTTTTTCAAGAATCTGAGACTTGATCTCGCGGCTGATGCAGCGATGAAAATCGCGCACCATGGTGGGATACGGATGCGCGCCCAACGCCGAGCCCAGCAGATAGTAGGTCGTGCGCACGTTCGTGACCCAGTCCCTCATGGCCTCACTGATCGCGTCTTTCAGCGTCTTCGATCCGGACGAGACGCCGCGCACTTCGGCGCCCAGCAGCTTCATGCGCTTCACGTTCAGCTCCTGGCGCTCCATGTCCACGTCGCCCATGTAGACCACGCACTCGAGATTCAGCAGCGCGCACACCGTCGCCGTGGCCACGCCATGCTGACCCGCGCCGGTCTCGGCGATCACGCGCTTCTTGCCCATGCGTTTGGCCAGCAGTCCCTGCCCGAGTGCGTTGTTGATCTTGTGCGCGCCCGTGTGCAGCAGATCTTCGCGCTTCAAGTAAATCTTTGCCCCGCCCAGCGATTCCGTTAGCCGCTTGGCAAAATAAAGCGGCGTCGGCCGCCCTGCGTAATCGGTCAGCAGCGTATTGAGCTCGGCCTCAAACGCCGCATCCGCCCTGGCCTCCGCGTAGGCGTGCTCCAATTCGTCGAGCGCCGCCACCAGCGTCTCTGGCACGTAGCGTCCGCCGTAGACGCCGAAGCGCCCGGGCCGCGACTCGGAAGGACTTGCCGGAAGAATGATGGACGCCATGACGAACTCCTGCGTTGCCGCCCGTAGAAGATGGGTGACTCTCTAGTTTACTAGGCGTTCATGCGCCCATGTTGTCAGAATCTCTGGCAGCTGGATGACGGCTTGCTCGGCCGCTGGACTGCGCTACGACGACTGCTCTTCCTCGATCTGCTGCGTCAGATACCGCTCATAGCCCAGCTCCGTGATTTGATGAAGCTGTGCTTCGAGCCAGTCCACATGGCCCTCTTCGTCATGCAGCATCTTCTCGAAGAGATTCTTCGACGCGTTGTCGCCCTCTGCCTGGCACACGGCGATGGACTTGTTGTAGGCAACCACGGCATCGAGTTCCAACTGCAGCTGGCGCTCCAGTTGCTGCTTCACATGCAGGCCTACTTCGAGCTTCATCGGCTCCGTCAAGTTTGGCGTTCCATCCAGGAAAAGAATGCGTTCGATTAGTCCCTCTGCATGACGCATCTCGTCAATCGATTGCTTCTTGATGAACTTGGCCAGCCGGGCGTACTTCCAGTTCTCAAGCATCTCGGCGTGCAGGAAGTATTGGTTAATGGCCAATAGCTCGTCGCGCAGGGCGGCATTCAGTGCTGCGATGACTTTACTGTTCCCCTTCATAGACCCTCGATTCCAGGAAGCGTGACGATCTCCGTCAAGCAATCATCCGTCACTCCCCAGTCTTCGTCAACCCTGGCTGGAAGGTTACGTCCCGGCGGTTCGCGCGTTGGCGATGAACGCCCGCACCTTCGCCGCATCCTTGCGCCCCGGCGAGGCTTCCACGCCGCTCACTACGTCAACACCCCATGGGCGCAGCGTGGCAATAGCTTCGGCCACGTTTTCCGGCGTCAATCCGGCCGCCGCGACGAAGGGCTTCTGTCCTTCCGGGTCTTGGAAAAGGACTTTGCTTGCGCGCGCCCAGTCGTAAGTCTGTCCCGTGCCGCCTACGGCAGAGGACGTGCGCGAATCGACCAGCAGCGCATCGATGTTTGCGTCGCGCGTCATCGCTGCCACACCCTCCTTGGCTACAGCGTCGAAGTGCACCACGCCAAGAATCCGCAGCGTCGGCCCGAATCTTTTGCGCAGTTGCGCCGGCAGCGCGGGCGGCGCTTCAAAATGCAGTTGCACGCCGGTCAGCCCCGCTGCCTCGACCGTCGCCGCGATCTCCTCAAATGCCGCATCCACAAACACCCCGATCTTTTCTAGCGGCGCCGGCAGATGCGGCACGATCTTCGCAATCTCTTCCGCCGTCACGCGGCGCGGGCTCGGGGCAAGCACGAATCCCACCGCGTCGGCCCCGGCTTCCGCGGCCAGTTGCGCGTCGGCCAGCGAAGTGTTGGCGCAGATTTTGATCCAGAGGTTCATGCTTCAATTGACCTTCGTTGAACGCGGATCCGCGAGAAAGGGATTCAGAATTCGAGCGCCTGTGCCGGAGAAATGTGCAGTGTTGCGGGTGACGATGGTGAGGTCGTGCAGGAGCGCAATGGCAGCGATTTGCTTGTCAATACTGTGTTGCTCGTTTACGCCAATGAGAACGCCCCAGACCTTGGCGCAATCCAAATCGAACGCCAGAATATGCTCCGAAAACTCAGCGAGTAAGGCCCCGAACCATTTCTCCAGAAGCTTCGCCTGAGGATGATCGCCTCTTTGCCGGAGGCGCTCGATACCGCCTTCGATTTCGCCAACCACCTGCACCGGCAGAAAGATCTCGTTCTTTGCGCGACGGAAGAACTCCACCACTCCCGGATCGGCTTTCCGCCCCTTCCGTCTTTCACTGAACACATTCGTATCGACGAGATACACGGTTATCCCCGCCGGAACTCAAAGTCGGAATCGCGGCCAACGTTAGGCATCGAAGCCAGAACTTCGTAAAGCGACCGCTTGCGCGGGCGCTTGAGCGCAGCTTCCAGGATGGCGCGGTGCTCGGCTTCGGCACTTCGGCCGTTGCGTACAGCCTGTTCTTTCAAAGACTTGACGATGTCCACGTCTACGTTTCTGACAATCAAGTTAGTTGCCACGGCGCACCTCCTCTCGATGATTGCAATGATTACATTCTAATTCGGCTTTGCAATCATTGCAATCATTCTGGCGAGATGAGCTTATGGCTTTAGCAGCTCCGCCAGCGCGTCGCCCGGATCGGGCTGGCGCATCAGGCTCTCGCCGATCAGGAACGCATCGAATCCGGCCTTGCGCAGGCGGGCGATGTCTTCCGGCGTCGAGATGCCGCTCTCCGTCACACGCACCACGTGCGAAGGTATGCGATCAACCAAAGCCAGGGAAATATCCTGGCTCACCTCGAAGGTCTTCAGGTCGCGGTTGTTCACGCCGATGGCGAGTGCGCCCGTCTCACCCAACGCTGCAATTCCCGTATCCAGCACTTGGTCGAGTTCGTCCGCGGTATGCACCTCCACCAGCACGTCGAGCGCGAGCGAGTGCGCGGCTTCGGAAAAGCGCTTCAATTCCGCGCTGCTGAGCGCGGCGGCGATGAGCAGGATCGCGTCGGCGCGGTGCGCGCGCGCCTCGACGATCTGGTACTCGTCGATGATGAAGTCCTTGCGCAGGCAGGGCAGCGGCGCAGCCGCCGAGGCCAGCTCCAGGTTGCGCAGGCTGCCCTGGAAGTACGGCTCGTCGGTGAGCACCGAAAGCGCCGCGGCGCCTCCGGCGCGGTAGCGGCGCGCGAGCCACTCCGGATTGAAGTCGGCGCGGATCAGTCCCTTTGACGGCGACGCTTTCTTGATCTCCGCGATCACGGCAGGGCCGCGTGCGGCGTGGCGGCGCAGCGCGGCGATCCATCCGCGCGGGCGGTGCCCGGCGGCGCGGCGCTCGAGTTCTGCGCGCGGCACGGCTTCTTTGGCCGCATCCAGTGTGGCGCGCGTCGAGGCCAGAATCGTCGCAAGAAAGGTGTCCGTGCGCGTGGTCATACTCTATCGCGAGTATACGTCGACACTTGCGCTCTCATGATAGCTGGGATCTGAGATTTCGAATCGGGTCGAATACAAAATGCAAGACCGAGAACCGCGGGCAAAAGCTGGAAGCTAGAAGCTAGAAGCTAGAAGCTCCTTTGCTGCCTTTCGCCCCAGCCTGATGCAATCGGGCACGCCGATCCCGTCGTAGGCATTGCCCGCGAGGCGCAGTCCGGGCAGAGTCGACAGGCGCGCGTTCACGCGTTCGATGCGCGCCTTGTGGCCCACGGCATATTGCGCCATGGCGCGGCGCCAGCGCGTGACCTGCGCGAACTCGGGCTCCGCGGCCGCGCCGATCGTCTTCGCACCCAGAATCTCGCGCATCTCGCGCCGCACCGTTTGAATCAGCGCTTCGTCACTCTCGGCCAGCAGATCGCCGCGCTTCATGCCGCCCAGAAAGGCGCGCAAAACCGCCTTGCCCGGCGGAGTGCGCCCCAGGAACTTGCGATGGACAAAGGTGCAGGCCAGCATGGCGCGGCCCTCGATGGACGGAACCAGAAACCCGAAACCGTCGGGCAGAGCGCCGATCTTCCGCTCGTCGTAGACCAGGTTCACGGTGATCGACGAAGAGTACGGAATGCCGCAGAGCTCGCTCGCGAGCGCAGCATCCACCGGAGCCAACAACTCTCCGGCAGCCCACGCGGGAGCCGCCATGATCAAGGCATCGAAATCCTCGGTGGCTCCGCCCGCGGTAACGCGCCAGCCTTGCGCCGTCTTTTCGATTCCGCTCACCGGCGTCGCCGTGCGCACGCTGGCCGCATCCAGGCGCGACGCGATCGCATCCACCAACTGCTGCATCCCGCCGCGCAGCGCCGTAAAAACAGCGGCTCCGCCGTTTTGGGCATTGGACGAGGTCTTCGCAAACTCCCGCATCTTGCGGTGCGCCGCCAACATGCCGCGCGTCAGCGAACCGTACTTCGCCTCCATCTCCACGAGCCGCGGCAGCACGGTTTGCGCACTCAGTTGCGTGGCGTCGCCGCCGTAGATGCCGCTCAGCAGGGGATCGGCGAGACGGTCCACGGCCTCGCGGCCAAAGTGCCGCTCCACCAGCGCCGCGACGGACTCGTCGCCGTCGCTGGGCCGCGGCGGCAGCAGCAGCTCCAGCGCCATGCGCATCTTGGTGCGCACGCTGAAAAGCCGCGTCATCGCCGTCGGCGCCAGCTTGGTCGGCACCAGGAACATGAGCCCATCGGGCAGCGGCACCAGGCGATTGCGGGCAACAATGTAGGTTTTGCGCGCGGCGTCGTTCGAAGGGATCAGTTCGCCGCCCAGGCCCAACTCGCGGCAAAGCTCGGCTGCCGCGGGTTTTTCCGTCAGGAAGGAATCGGGACCGCGCTCCAGCACCGCGCCGTTCACGATCTCCGAGACCAGCGAGCCGCCCAGCCGCGGCCGCTCCTCAAAGAGTGTGTATTCTATTGGCGCGCCCGCGGCGCGCGCCTTCTCGAGTTCATAGGCTGCCGCCAAACCTGCAATGCCGCCGCCAACGATCGCAATCCGCATTCCTTGACCTCATCCCATCCTTACAGCAAGTTGCGTCATCGGCACGTATGCGAGGGAAAACAAGTATGACCTCACCGGAGATGCCCGTTTAGTGCAGGCTCTGACAATAGAATCAAGCCGCGGGCCGGTTGCGGCAAGTGATTAAAGTCATTGTAAGAGCTAGAATCGGTAGCGAAGATCGGGACTGTCATCAGCCCCATCCGGAGAAGTCGTGGCTTGTTTGCTTTCTTTTAACCGTTTCACCTAACCTCCGGGCGCACCATCGGCCCGTTCACGGCTCGCACCCCACACCAGGAGGCTTTTGATGACCGCCGAGATCATTGACCGGCTGCATTTCGCCTTCACCGTCACGTTCCACTATCTGTTTCCGCAGCTCACCATGGGCCTGGCGCTGCTCATCGTGGCCATGAAGACCGTGGCGCTGCGCACCGGCAGCGAAGCCTGGGATCGCGCGGCGCGTTTCTGGGGCCGCATTTTTGCCATCAATTTCGTCATGGGCGTGGTCACCGGCATTCCCATGGAGTTCCAGTTCGGCACCAACTGGGCGCGTTTCTCGCGGCTCTCTGGCGGCGTCATCGGCCAGCCGCTGGCCATGGAAGGCGTCTTCAGCTTCTTTCTTGAGTCGGCATTTCTCGGCCTGTTTCTCTACGGCGAAAAACGCATCTCGCGCCGCTTGCACTGGTTCTCCGCGTTTATGGTGTGGCTGGGCTCGTGGATCTCCGGCTTCTTCATCATCGTCACCGACGCGTGGATGCAGCACCCGGTGGCCTACACGCGCCTGCCTGACGGCCACTTCGAAGTCGTCAGCTTCTGGCAACTGCTGCTGAATCCCTGGGCGCTCCTGCAATATATGCACAACATGACGGGCGCGGTGGTCACGGCGGCGTTCGTGGTCAGCGCCGTGGGCGCGTTTTATCTGCTGGAGGGCCACCGCCAGGAGTACGGCCGCATCTTCCTCAAGGTGGGCGTCATCGCCGGCGTCATCTCGTCGATCCTGATTATCTTTCCAACCGGCGACCTCGCCGGCAAATACGTGGCGCGCAACCAGCCCGCGGCCATTGCGGCCATGGAAGGGCTCTTCAAGACTCAGGTCGGAGCGCCCATCGTGCTCATGGGCCAGCCCAACGAGGAGACGGGCCAGATCGACAATCCCATCGTGGTGAACGATGTGCTCAGCTTCCTTATCTACGGCACCACCAAGGCCGAAGTGAAGGGGCTCGACCAGTTTCCGCGCGACCAGTGGCCAAGTGCGCTGCCGCTGCTCTACTACTCCTACCACATCATGGCGGGGCTGGGGACATGGTTCGTGCTGCTGATGATTGTGGCCGCGTTCCTGCTGTGGCGCGGGCGGCTGCACACCTCGCGCTGGGTGCTGTGGGCGTTGCTCCTGAGTTTTCCGCTGCCCTACATCGCCAACACCGCCGGCTGGATGACCGCCGAGTTGGGCCGCCAGCCCTGGCTTATCTACGGATTGATGCGCACCAGCGAGGGCTTTTCCGACAATGTTTCCGCGAGCAACGGGCTGTTTACCCTGCTTGGCTTCATGGGACTGTACATGCTGCTGGGCCTGCTTTTCACGGTGCTGGTTTATCGCGAGATCAGCCAGGGGCCGGAGCCGAAAGCGGCCGCTGCCGATACAGCACCTGCAGATTGAGAGAGACCGAAAGGCGCTGCACCTCGCGGAAGGAAACACCTGGAAGCCTCACCATCGGAATTGCAGCCTGAAGTGAGGCACGAAGTGAAAACTCACGGCTTCATCGCTCATCGAAAAATGCATCGGAAAGCACGAAGTGTCAGGGCACGACTTTAGTCGTGCCGATGAAGCGGAAAAAAGGAGGCGGGCTTTAGCCCCTGCCATGGCTAGGCCTTCAAGACCGTCGGACCCCGAAAGCGCAACCGGAGAATTGCGCACGTTCTTCGTGACGACGCGAACCGCCGGTGGAAGGTCGCTGTTCCAAACCACACGGATGGCGGAATTGTTGATCGACGTCCTTCGGTCCTGCGTCAAGGCCGGCAGATTCACAGTCCACGATTTTGTTGTTATGCCGAATCACATCCACATCCTCATGACAGTTTCCGGCAGCATGACCATTGAGAAGGCAATGCAGTTGATCAAGGGAGGCTTCTCTTTTCGCGCGAATAGCGAGCTTGGGTTCAAGGGAGAGATTTGGCAGCGCGGCTTCTCGGATGTTCGCATTGTCGATGAATCAAGCCTGCAACAGCATCGTGCGTACATCGACAACAACCCGGTGCGAGCAGGGCTGGCGAGTGTCCCGGAAGAGTATCCGTACGGTACGGCTTGCTTGAAGCAGCGAAAGCTTGCAGGGGCTAAAGCCCCGGTCGAGTAGTGGAGCAACTTGCGGCACGACTGAAGTCGTGCCCTGACACTTCGTGCTTCACGATGCGTTTCCGAGGGGCTTTAAGGTTGCGCACAAACAGATCTTGCTGCGCCGAATGAAGGGAGTTGGATCATGATGGGTTTTGTGTGGTTCTGGCTGGTTGCGGTCATGATTGTCGGCTACGTGGTGCTCGACGGATTCGACCTGGGCGTGGGCGTGCTGCACCTGTTTCTTGCGCGCACTGAGGCCGAACGAAAGGCCACGCTGGCCTCGATCGGCCCCGTCTGGGACGGCAACGAAGTCTGGCTGCTCGCAGGTGGCGGCACGCTCTACTTCGCCTTTCCGCTCCTCTACGCCTCGGCTTTCTCGGGCTTCTATCTGCCGCTCATGATCGTGCTCTGGCTGCTCATTCTGCGCGGCGTGAGCGTGGAACTGCGCAACCACATCGACGTGGGGGTGTGGCGCGCGCTGCTCGACGGCGTCTTCGGTCTTGCCAGCACCCTGCTCACCATCTTCTTCGGCGCGGCCCTGGCCAACGTGCTGCGCGGCGTGCCCCTCAACGCCGACGGCTATTTCTTTCTGCCCCTGTGGACCAACTGGCAGCCCGGCATCGCGCCCGGCATTCTCGATTGGTACACCGTGATTGGCGGCCTCGTGGCGCTCGTCGCGCTCACGCTTCACGGAGCCCTGTGGCTCACCATCAAGACATCGGGCGACCTGGAACGGCGCGCGCGCAACGTGGTCTCGCCGTTGTGGCTCATTCTTGTGGCCCTCACCGTCGTCAGCCTCTTTGCCACCATTGCCGTGCGCCCGGCGAGCCTTGACAACTATTTCAATTACCCCTTCACCTTCGTCGTTCCTGCCGGCGTGGTCGCCTCGCTCGCCGCCATTTGGCTCTGGAACCGCAAGGGCCAACCGTTGAAGGCGTTTCTAGCGTCGTGCGCCTATCTCTTCTTCATGCTGGCCGGCGCCTGCTGGGGCTTGTATCCGGTGCTGTTGCCGGCGACCACCGGCGTGGCCAACGACATTACGCTCGCCCGCGCCATCTCCGGGCCGCACACGCTGGCCGTGGGCCTGGCGTGGTGGCTCTGCGGGATGATTTTGGCGGTCGGGTATGTAGTGTTCGTCTATTCGCGGTTCAAGGGTAAAGCGGACGCGGCGGCGGGAGGGCACTAAGAGCCAGCTTGTGTAACGTCGCCGGCCGCAGCCGCACCCTGGCGCACGCCGGTTGCGGACGATTTCAATCCTATGAAAATCGGACAGGATAAAAATTAACGATTGACGCTGCCCCGCCGTCACGATACGATTCCTGCACTATGGCGAAGTCGAACGGCGGCGACGGCGGCGCGGACAGTTGGCCGGGACTCCTGTCGGAACTGGCGAAGAACTTCCTGATCCTGAGGGACATCTTCGGCTACGCTCTGCCGGGCGCGGTGTTTCTTTCCATCGGGGTGCTGTCGAGGCGATTTTCGCTCAGCGATGTCGAGTACTTCCTCCGGCCTTACCAAGTGCCGGCGTGGCTCGCCCTGATCCTCGCCTTGGGCGCCTGCTACACCATCGGGCACTTGATGTCCCAAATCGCATTCTTCCCCAAAAACAAATGGGGGGTTCCCTGGTCCCGCAAGAAGACCGCGTCGAAGGCGGCCGGGGAAGCGGATCATAAGCAGGATGATTCCGAATTATTCGTTTTGAGAGAAGATCATCCGGTGTTGCTGACCGAATACGACCGCCAATCGGTGATGACGCAACTGCGCGGGTCGACGGGGGCAGCGATGCTGGTGGGCTTTCTGGTGTTCTATGTTTTTTCAACACCATCCATCGGAGTCATGGCTGGATTCTCCGGCGTGTTCCTGCTCTTAGTCTTCTGGTTCAGCGCGCTTCCGCACATGGACGACCTGAAGGCCAACACCTTGCAGGCGGGCAGGGCGGCAAGGACAGAGGACCCTGATCGGCCGGCCGGTGTAGCGGCCGAGCGCAAGGATTAATAGCGGTCTTACAACGTCGCCAGCGATCCCTCCGGCAATGGCTGCTTGAAGGCTTCCGCGGTCTGCCATTGACGCAGCAGCCGGAGCTGCTTACGCAAATTGCGTAGATATTTACGCAGTTTGCGTATAGAATGAATGCCGTGAACAACCTCGCCCCACTCGATGCCATTTTCCCGTCTATCCGGGCCGGAGTTCTCTCCTCCGCCCTGCTCGAACCGCAACGCTGGTGGTATCTCAGCGAGTTGGCTCGGCACCTGGGCGCGAGACCATCCAGCCTCCAGCGGGAGCTTGTATCGCTCGTCAGCTCGGGAATCCTGGAGCGGCGCCAAGATGGCCGCCGCGTCTATTTCCGGGCTAATTCCAGTTCCCCCGTTTTTCGGGATTTGCGCGGACTGGTGGAAAAGACTGCCGGGATCGTGCCTGCGCTCGTCCAAGCCCTGGAAGCATTTGGGAGCCGCATCGAACTTGGGTTGATCTATGGTTCGGTTGCGCGCAGGGAAGAACGCGCCTCGAGCGACGTGGATCTGATGATCGTCGGATCGGTGGGTCAAATCGACCTGGTCCCGGTACTGCGCAAACTGGAAGACAGGTTTAGGCGCGAGGTGAATGCCATGCTGTATTCGCCGCAGGAGTTTCGCAAGAGGCTAGCCGCAGGCGACCACTTCCTGTGCTCCGTGCTGAAAGGCAAGACTATACTGCTGAGGGGTTCGCTCGATGAGCTGGGCAAAACTTCTGCAAGACGGAAAGGCTCATCGTCACCGGACCAGCGTTCAGGAACTCGGCGAGATACGCCGCCTCGTAGCCCGCGATCTGGCTGACGCAGTCCTTCAAGCAAGGCAACCGCATTTGAAAATGTGGGAAGGCATTGTTTTGAAAGGGCACGGCTTTACAGGCTGCGGAAAAACTCTGCAAGTTGGACGAAACGTGAAAGGACGCGACTTCAGTCGTGCCGTAACCGCAGCAAAATCAGTGAGGGGCTTTAGCCCCTGCGGGAGCTCCGCCCGAGAATTCGTTCGCTGTTCGCCGTTTTTCCGCAGCCTGTCTAGCCGTGCCACCAGAAGGTCAAATGGGGATTGGGCTTTGGCCCCTGAGGGAAGTTAACCTCAGCGACTCACGCCACGGATCAAGCCAGTAATCGTCAGCGCTTTGCCCCCATGCTACACTGGCCGCGAATCCCGAATTCAGGCAGCATTTTCCAAACTTCGCATGCGCCTCGCGGTCAGGGAAGGGATTCTCCCGCGAGATGCATTGTATGCCGGGACTGAGGCCATCCGCCTGATGGTTTTGACGCGAGGCATCTTGCGCGACCGAACTCCGAAGCAATGAAGAGGAGGGAAAGATCGTGGAACCGACCTACAAGTGGAAGCCCGTCACCGATTTCTATAAAGAACAACTGGCTGCCCAGCCCATAGATGTTGAGGCCGAGAACCAGCAGAAAATTCGCGAGGTCCATGAGGAGGCGAAGAGGGCGGCCTGGGTGGAGAAGAAGGCTCCGCTTGGGATCAGAGTGTATACCTGGTACCTCTTCTGTCGCGTCGGCATCTATGCGCTCCTGCTGGCGGTTCTCGCCGTCGTCCCGCATTCTTCCGTTTCAACCTGGCTGGTGTCGAACATCGCGCACAACTTGCCGGGAGCAGCCGCTCGCGAACGCGCCGCCCAGCAAAAGGAGAAGATGAGGAAGGAAGCCGAGGCGATGGGGTATAAGCTTCCCGACTACATCGCGGGCGAGGATGAGTCGCCGGAGCAGAAGGCCCAGAAGCAACGCGAAGAGGTCATCGTTGTCCTTTTCATCCTGGCGGTATTGACTGCAGTCGACGGGTTTCTACTCCTTCGCCGTTTCTGGTGGGTTCGCTGGGGGGTCATGTTTATATCAGGCGCCACGGCGGTCAGGGCCGGATTTGTCCTCTTTGCCCTCGGGGCCTTGGGTGTGCATATTCTCATTCCTCCTGAAATAATGTCGGCCATCGTGTTCACGATGGGAGTGAACATCTTGATTTTCTGCTATCTCGCGTTCGGGACCGGCGTGGAGGAATGGTTCGACAACTAGTCCTGACGAACTCCGGGCGAGGCGAAGTGGCCGGCGTCGCCGCCCCTTCGCGCCTCCCAGATTGGCGTTTGTGAGCAAAATTGCTCACATTCCGATTCCGCATTCCGGCTATCCTCGGAGAAAATATCCGGATTTATCCGGAAATGTGAAAGAATCCAAACATGCTCCAGTTTCCAAGAATTATTCAGGGCGGCATGGGCGTGGGCGTGTCCAATTGGCGCCTGGCCCAGGCCGTTTCGAGGCTCGGCCAGTTGGGCGTCGTCTCGGGTACGGCGCTCGATGCGCTCTTTGTGCGCCGCCTCGCCGACGGCGATCAGGGCGGACACATGCGCCGGGGACTGGACGCTTTCCCGTTTCCTGAGATGGCCCGGCGCATCTGGCAGGAGTACTTCGTTTCCGGCGGAAAGCCCGCCGGCGCCTCCTACCCCAACTTGCCGATGCACCAGAAACGCGACGTACGCAAGCTCGTCGAGCTGTGCATGGTTTCGAACTTCGTTGAGGTTTTTCTGGCCAAAGAAGGCCATAAGAATCCCGTGGGCATCAACTTTCTTGAAAAGGTGCAAATTCCCCATTTGCCCTCGATCTATGGCGCCATGCTGGCGGGCGTTGGCTACGTGCTGATGGGCGCGGGTATCCCCTTGCACATTCCCGGCGTGCTCGACGCGTTCGCTTTGCAGCATTTTGCCGAGTACAAACTGATGGTTACCGGCGCCGCGCAAATTCAGTTCGCAGCTCTGGACACGCCCATGCAACTCGACCCTGCGGAATTTGCCGAGGGCCCGCTTCCCGTCCTGCATCGTCCCAAGTTTCTCGCCATCGTCTCTTCCAACATTCTGGCAGCCACCATGCTGCGCCGATCGAGCGGTATCGTCGATGGGCTTGTCATCGAAAGCCCGACGGCCGGCGGCCACAATGCTCCGCCGCGCGGCAAGCTGCAATTGAATGCGGCCGGCGAGCCGGTCTATGGTGAACGCGACCGGGTCAACATCCCCGAACTGCGCACGCTGGGCGTTCCCTTCTGGCTGGCCGGCGGATACGGAAATGCCGATAAATTGCGCGAGGCGCTGGACGAGGGCGCGGCAGGCGTGCAGATGGGCACGGCCTTCGCCTTCAGTCAGGAGTCCGGTCTGCGCCCCGATCTCAAGCAGAGGCTATTGCGGCAAGCGGCCGCTGGCGCCGGCCAGGTCTTCACCGATCCGCTGGCTTCGCCCACCGGCTTTCCTTTCAAGGTGGCTCAGCTTGAAGGCACTTCGTCGTCCCTCCAGGTCTATCAGGAGCGCACGCGCGTTTGCGATCTGGGTTATTTGCGGGAGCCCTACTTCACCGAAGAGGGCGGCATCGGTTATCGTTGCGCCGCCGAACCGGTCGCGAACTATGTGGCCAAGGGCGGCACGGCCGAGAATACCGTGGGCCGCAAGTGCTTATGCAATGCCTTATTGGCCAACGTCGGCCACCCGCAGTTGCGCAACGGCGCCACCGTTGAACCTGCGTTGGTCACGGTGGGCGACGATCTGAACTCCGTTGCGCAATTCCTGGCGCCGGGCCGCGAGAGCTACAGCGCCGCCGACGTGGTGGAGCGCCTCTTGAGCCTGAGCGCGGACGTGCCGCAGGAGACAGATTCGCTGCTTGCGGCTACTGCGTAGAGCGCAATCGCCAGAGAAGTCCCGCCGGCCTCCTGACTCGTGTACCGCCGGTCTCCTGACCGGCTGTAGTGTGGGTCTCCCGACCCGCACCGGTCAAAGAGCGACCACAGAATCACGAGGTCGGAGCGCTGGCCCACGGCCGTCGCCGCCCTCTTCGCCCCACCCACGCCGGACACCTTCTGAACCCGATCCGCCGCCGCCCGGCGGAGTTCGCAGAGACGGCTCCGGCCTGTTATGGTCAGGGAGGAATTCTTTTCCGCAAAAAAAACCAACCCCCAATGAACCCGCCCTAGGAAACTCGTATCGGTATGTGGAAGCGCTGGCGAATCCGGATCCTTCTCTTTCTGGCCGTCCTCGGTCCCGGATTCATTACCGCCAATGTCGATAACGACTCCGGCGGCATCTTCACCTACTCCCAGGCCGGCGCCCAGTACGGTTACACCCTGCTGTGGACCATGATCCCCATCACCATCGCGCTCATCGTTGTGCAGGAGATGTGCAGCCGCATGGGGGTGGTCACGGGCAAGGGCTTGAGCGACCTGATCCGCGAGGAGTTCGGCCTGCGCGTCACCTTCGTCCTCATGGTGCTGCTGGTGGTGGTCAATTACACCAATGTGGTCACCGAGTTCATCGGCATCGCCGGTTCACTGCGCCTGTTTCACGTCTCCAAGTTCATCGCCGTGCCCATTTGCGCCTTCCTGGTATGGGCGCTGGTTCTGCGCGGCGACTACAAAAGCACCGAAAAAATCTTCCTCATCGCCTCGCTCGTCTACATTGCCTATATCTTTGCCGGCGTTTTTGCCAAGCCTGATTGGCACGAGGCCCTGGTGGCCACGGTCACGCTGCCCAAACGCTCGGTGTGGAACGAGAGCTACATCTACATGGCGCTCGGCGTGGTGGGAACCACCATCGCCCCGTGGATGCAGTTCTATCTGCAATCGTCGATCGTGGAGAAGGGAATTCGCGTCAAGGACTACGCCGCTTCGCGCCTCGACGTCATCGTGGGCTGCATCTTTACCGACGTGATCGCCTGGTTCATTATCGTGGCCTGCGCGGCCACGCTCTTCGTGCACGGCATGGGCGCCATTCAGGTTGCCGCCGACGCTGCCGAAGCCATGCGCCCGTTTGCCGGCGACTTCGCCTTCATCCTCTTCGCCTTCGGCCTCTTCAACGCATCGCTCTTCGCGGCCTCTATCCTACCCATCTCCACCGCGTACACCGTGTGCGAAGGCCTGGGCGTGGAATCGGGCGTGGACAAGAGCTTCCGCGAGGCGCCGTATTTCTACTGGCTCTACTCGCTGCTCATCGTGGGCGGCGCGCTCACGGTTCTCATGCTCCCCGACGCGCAACTGATCAACGTCGCCATCCTGTCGCAGGTCCTCAATGGCGTTCTGCTGCCGGTGGTCATCATTCTCATGCTGATGCTGATCAACCGCACCGACCTGATGGGCGAATACAAGAACTCGCGCCTCTGGAACTGGGTCGCGTGGGGAACCAGCATCATCGTCATCGGGATGACCTTTGCCATGCTCTGGGGCCTGATGACCGGGCACTGAGGCGGCGAGTTGGCAAGTCAGCGAGTTAGCAAGCCGGCGGGCCGAGCGAGGAGACGATATGAGCTTCCGCTCTTCGCGTAAGAACGGGGCCCAAACGGCTACAGACCATCAGAATCGGCCCAAAAGAGAACCACCAGCGTCAACACGCTGACCGCTGGCTTGCTGACTCCCTGACCCGCTGCTATGATCCCTGCAATCCCCAGGAAAAATCCCAGGAGTTTGCGATGAGAAAGCCGCTTTTCAGCTCAGGAATTGTGGAGAAGTTTCTCCGCACGTGCGGATTCGTTCTTCCGGCCGTTCTGGCGCTGGGCGCCGTGACGGCATCGGCGCAGCAGCTCGGCGGAGCGATTGGGTCTCAGCAGCAGCCGAGCTTCGTCGGCCAATGGCGGGGCGTTTACAGCGGGATCACGATTACCATCACGATCCAGCCCAACGGGCAATACACGCAAACCGCGCAGTCGGGCACGATCATGACGGAGCAGTCCGGACCTTACAAGCTCTTCGCTCCCAACACCATTGTCTTCTCGGTGACGAGCTGGGCGCCAAAGACCATGCCGGTCTATCACCCGACCGGAACCGTGGGCGGCTACTATACGCAGCAGCCGATGGCGAAGCCTTCCGGCGCGACGGATACCTACGTCTTCAAAGGGGCGGACACGGTCGTACTCACCGACCAGATGACGCACGGTTCGATCACGATGACCCGCGTGCAGTAGCCGCGAGGCGCGCGCCTCCAGGAACCTGAGGGGGGAGCTGCCTTGATGGGGGCGGATGGGACTTTGCGGCGTCCCACCCTTTCGCAAAGAGCGCGAAAGGATGGGGCACGGGGCTTGGTACGGGGTTTGGGCGCCTATAACTTCGCGCGCATCCTGCGATAGCGCCGCCGTAACAGGTACACAGGCAAGCCGAGAAGCGCGATCCAGATCAGAATCGTGAGCCCGTAAGCGGCCAGGAAGAGGAAGACGCCGATCACGGTCCCAACCGCGTTGCGATATCCGGCCACAAATGCACTGCGCACCCGCACAGAAAGCGGAGCGGAGCCGGAGACGGGGTTCGACTCTCCGGTTACCGAGAGATCGATGCTGGCAAAGTCGACGCGGTGCTCGAGGTTCGCCTGCTCGGCCTCCATGCTCTCGATGTCGCCGCGCACGCGGGCAATCTCCTCTTCCACCTGAAGGACGTCATTGACAGTTCCCGTGCGCTGCTGGAGGATGGTGCGGAAACGCTCCTCGGTATCGCGGGCGGTTTTTAATCTCTGGTCCAGATCGGCGTGCTGCTGCGTCACATCTTCGCCGGATTCTTGCTCGCTTGCCACCTGGCCCAACCCGCGCAAATCCTTTATGGCCGCGGCCAGATTCGCAACCGGGATGCGCAACGAGGCCTTGAGGCTGGGCGCATCGTCGGCCGGGGTGGAGACGGTCATCTCCGCCGCGTAGCCGTGATCCCGCGCGAGGATCGCATCCAGCGCCGAGCGGGCGGCAGGAATATCTTTCGCGACGATGAGGAAGCTGACGGAACGCGCGATCAGTGGAGCGTTCGGTGCAGGAGGCGGCGCTGGAGCGACGGCATTGGCTTGCGACGGAGCGGACTGTTGATTCACCATCGCAATCCCCGCCCCTGCTGGCTGCTGATACCTGCTTTCTACGGAACTATTAGCAGTTGCATTCTGCCCGGCGCCGACCGGTTCCTCGCTCTGGCTTACAACCATAGACGCCGGCTTACTACGCACTGAGACGCCGATCACGACGATCAGCAGCACCGCCGCCAAGGCGCTCGCACCCGCAATCGCCCACGGCCTCCAGCGCGGCCTGCGCGCGCGGCCGAATCGAGCCTTCGAGCCCCGGCTGCCGCGCCCGGAATTCAATCCTTGCAACTCATCTTCAACGGCTTCTTCAATCCGCTTCGAAACCGGAGGCGCGTTCCACTGGCGGAGCGATTGCGACGTCTCGCGGAACCGCCGCACTTGGTCTGCGCATTCCCGGCACTCGGCCAGGTGGGATTCGAAGGCCTGCGACTCCTCGGTTGAGGGTTCGCTGTCGCAAAAGGCCATCAACTCTTCAGCGGTGTACGGATGCGTTGTGGCGAAGTTCATAGGACCTCCTCCGGCCTTTTTGTCTCGCGGCTGCCTGGCGATGCGTCCCCCGAAAGCAGCTCCCGCAAGGCCATGCGGGCGCGAAAAAGGCGTGAACGGACGGTGTTGACCGGCAGATGCAGCAGTTCCGCGATTTCGGCGTAGCTCAATTGCTCAAATTCGCGCAGAAGCAGAATTTCGCGGTCCATGGCGTCGAGGCTTCTGAGCGCCTCCCGCATCAGCAACTGTGTAACCATGCCGGATTCCGCGGCAGGCTCGGCATGATCCGGCAGCGAGCCCATGAACGTGGCCCGGAATGCGGCTTTGCGGCGGTAGGCCTGCAGGATCTTGAGCGCGATCGCATAGAGATAGGTTCGGAACCGCGCGCTCGGCTCGTAGCGCGGAGCGGCTCGGATCACGGCAACGAAGGCTTCCTGGGTCAGCTCCTCGGCCTGCGCGCGATCGGCGACTCGCCGCCAGAAATAGCCGAAGAGCGGCTGCTTGTAGCGCGCAAACAACTCACCGAAAGCATCGGTTTCCCCGCGCGAGAAGGCAGTCATGAGCTGCTCGTCGCTGCTCTCCGCGTCAGGCATTGCGGCGCCGGAATTGGTTCCCGAACGGTCCATTGTGATTCGCTTTGCCGCCATCAAGTTTAGCCCGATGGCCGGTAACAGATTGTGCATGATTTCGCCCGCGCCTTTCAATGACGGTCATTTCATGGAACGGCGAAAAGTTCCCGGCTTGCGGGATTTTTTTGAAGATTTGTGAGGAGCGAGGCAAAAAAGATATGACCTAGAGCAGTTTCCCTGCCGCCAACTCCCTGATCAACCCGCGGTCGGCGGCAAGAAAATCGTAGCCGGGCAGGTCTTCGAATCTGACCCACCGCACCTGCTTGTAGATCTTGTTCTCGATCTCGCCCGAGAACTCGCGCACCGCGAAGAATTGCAGGTCCACGGCGCCGCCGCGGCGGTAGTGGTGGCGGATGCGCGTGACCGCGGGACCGACCTCGGCCCCGATGCCCAGCTCCTCAGACAGTTCGCGAGCCAGCGCCTGCTGCGGGCTCTCGCCGGGCTCGATCTTTCCGCCGGGAAACTCCCACAACGAGCCCATGGGCTGATCGGGGCGGCGCTGGCCGATCAGCACCTCTCTGTCGCGCACAATTAGCGCAGCCGCCACAAAGCGGAGTGCCGCGGCCGGCGGCCGGCCCGTCGAACCTGCCTCGATGTCATCCACACGTCTAGTGTAAACCGCGTAAAACAAATGCGATTCGGAGATGGGGCTCGACAGGCAGCAAGCGTGTCCTGGCCGCGAAGAACCTCAGACCTGGCCAGCCGATTCCCCATTGACTGCCGCATCCGTGCCCTCGGCGGCCCTGGGCCGGTAGTAGCCCCAGCCGTTCTTTGCCGCGGCGTCGACGAGTGAAGGAGAGGGATTGACGGGGAAGGCGCAACGCGCCATCTCCAGCATCGCCAGGTCGTGAATGGAGTTGCCGAAGACGGCATCGGGATGGGGAAGGCCGGCGCGCTTGAGCGCGGCGGCCTTGGCCTCGTCGGTGGGCACGTCGACAATCTCGCTGGTGATCACGCCGTCTTCGACGCGCACCTCCGCCGCCAGAATGCGCTCGCCGGGAATGCCGAAATCGCGCAAGCCCTCGGCGATCACCCATCGATTCGTGGAGCTGACCGCCCAAAGCTCGATGCCGGCCTTCCGCATCCGGGCCACCAGCTCGAAGAGTTCCTCAAAGATGTGCTTGCGCACGAACTCGTCCACATATCTGGCCGCGGCGGCGCGCAACTCCGCATCGCGCAGGCCGGCGTAGACCTGCACCATATCCGCGCACATCGCCACTTCGCTCACGTTGCCCGCGCGGTAGTCGCGATAGCGCGTATCGATCCAGTCGTTGGTCGAGCGCGAGACCAGCCCCTGCTCCAGCGTCCAGGCCATGAATCCGTAGCCGGCGTCGCCGCCCCAAAGCGTTCCGTCGCAATCGAAGACCGCGACCTTCGGCTTGCACTCGAACACCAGGCGCTCAAACTCTTCAGTTGTCCATTTGCGAACTTCGATATGTGTAGCTGTCAATCGTTCCTCGGTCGTGCCTCAAAAGAATAAGTCCTACTCCATTTTCATCGAAATCGCCGGCAATTGCACGCGCCGGAGCGGCTGCCTGTGTGAATGCAGGATCAATAGAGCAACTGGCGATTGAATAAATAGCGATTCCAAAGCCGGTCATTCCGGTCCGCGAGCGGTGCGTCCTGTTGTTGATCCGGCCCGATTGCGTGAGACCGTGCTCTCCCACCCTTTCCGCAAAAAACGCGGAAAAGGATGGGGCACGGAGGCAGTCGTTTTGCCCCGGATCAATGTTCGGCTGGCGAAGGCGCGTTCTCCACTTTTTCCACGCGGATCTTGGCGATGCGCCGCGCATCCATCTCCAGAACCGTCAGCCGCCGGTCTTCATACTCGACCGACTCGCCAGGCTCGGGAATATGCCCGAGGCGGGCGAGCACGAAGCCGGCCAGCGTCTCCACGCCGCCATCGCGGGGCAGGCTCCAGTGCATCTGCGTTTCCAGATCGCGCAGGTTTACGCTTCCGTCCATCAGCACCGCTCCGCCGGCCAGGCCCAGCACGGGATGCGAGGGCGCGTCGAATTCATCCTCAAGTTCGCCGACCAGCTGTTCGATCGCATCCTCTGCGGTTACCAGGCCCACGGTCGAGCCGAACTCGTCTACCACGATGGCCAGATGCCGGCGGTTTTGCTTGAAGTCGCGCAGCAGCTCGAGCGCCGATTTGCTCTCCGGCACAACCAGGGCCTCGTGCATGATCTGCGCCAGGTGCATGGCGGCGGGCGGCGCCGCCGTGGGTGAAGACGCGGTTGCGCGCTGAAAGAACAGCCGCGCCAGGTCGCGCGCATAGACCGCGCCAACGATGTGTTCCACGCCGCGCGTCTCATCGTAAACAGGAATGCGCGAGTGATTGCGGCTGAACATTCGTGCACAGGCTTCCTCAAGCGGCATGTTCGAAGGCAGAGAAAAAATCTTTTGCCGCGGAGTCATGATCTCGCGCACCAGCACGTCGCCGAGTTCCAGAGATCGGTGCAGCAGCATCTCCTCGAACTCGGGAAGCAGCCCCAGCCGCCGCGCAGCAGTGGCAATCAGCTTCAGTTCCTCGGCGGAGTGGATAGATGCGGCGCGCTCGGTTTTGGGAATGTCGAAGGCGCGGAGCACCGCCGACGCCGAGCGGCTGAGCAGCCGGACCGCGGGACGGGCCACGGCCATAAAAACCAGCATCGGCGGCGCAATGGCGACAGCCAGAGCCTCGGCGCGGCGCAGGGCCAGGCCTTTGGGCACCAACTCGCCGGCCACCACGTGTAAATACGTGATCAGGCAAAAGCCGAGCACCATGGAGACGGCGCCGGCATAGATCTGCGCGTGCGGCAGTGCGCCGAGCCACCCGCTCAGCATTTGCGCGGCCAGCGGCTCGCCCAGCCAGCCCAGAGCCAGCGAACAAAGCGTTACGCCCAATTGCACGGCGGGAAGCAGTTCGTCGAGGCTGTGCTGCAGGCGGCGCACGGCGCGCGCGCCCGGAACCCGCGCCTCAAGAAGCTGATCCACGCGCGTCTCGCGGATGGAGACGAGCGCGAACTCGGCCGCAACAAAGTAAGCGTTGGCCAGAATCAGCATGGCCACAGCCACGGGTTTGAAAAGCAGAAAGCCGTGCATCTGGCTGTGAGGATAGCATCCGGCGGGAGCCGGGAAACAGGAGCCGGGAAGCGGAAAGTGGGGAATAGACAGCGTGGGCCGATATTCGCAGAGATTCTCTGGAACCGGACGCCGCCCGATGCCGTATCTTGATGAGGACTGAGGATTGCCATGAGAAATTCTCTTCGAGCAACCACGTTCTTGATTGTCTTGACGGCTCTGGGCGCAAGTTTGGCGCGGGCCGAGGAGGCGGCCTTTACACGCGACCTTACAGTGAGCGGCAGAGTCGATCTCACGGTGGCAACGGGATCGGGTTCGATTCACCTCACGAGCGGACCCGCGGGTAGCGTCCATATCTTCGGGCGCGTCAAGTCGAGCTGGGGCGGAAGCGATGCGAAGGTACACGAAATCGCCGACCATCCGCCCATCCAGCAGACCGGCAACATCGTCGAGATCGGGACCAGGCACGAGAACTTCCACAATATCAGCATCGACTACGAAGTTCAGGTCCCGCCGGATGCATTTTTGATTGCGGAAACGGGCTCCGGCAATCTCACCGACGACGGTGTAGGCGCCAATGCAAAACTCAACACCGGCTCGGGTTCCATTCGCGCCACGGGGTTGCAGGGCGGATTCACCCTCGAAACCGGCTCGGGCAGCATTTATGCCGAGCAGTCCGGCACGGGCGATGTGAAAGCGGAAACAGGCTCGGGATCGATCGAACTCAAGAATCTGCATGGCGGGCTGCACGCCCACACCGGCTCGGGCAGCATCAAGGCGGGCGGGACGCCCTCCGCGGCGTGGCGGCTCGAAACAGGCTCGGGAAGCGTCGAAATCTGGACGGGCGCCGCGGCCTTCACGCTCGATGCCGAAACCGGCTCGGGCAGCATTCATAGCGATCGCGAAATTGCGTCCCAGGGAACGATGGAGCATCACCACATGACTGGCAAGGCCGGCGGCGGTGGGCCAACCGTGCGCATCGAAACCGGCTCAGGCAGCATTCACATCCATTGATCGGCGGTTGGCGAAGCGAACGGCCGTGAGCGGCGCTCGCTTTTGCCGGCCCCGTTACACTTGAGTTATGATTCGTGTTTTCCGCCCTATTCCCGCCGCGCAATTGAAGTTGCTCGTCTTCGATCTGGACGGGACGCTGATCGACTCGGCGCAGGACCTTTGCAACAGCGTGAATGCCGCGCTCGGGGAATTTGGCATGAACCCGCTCCCCGATCCAGCCATTGCCGGCTTTGTGGGCAACGGAGCGCCGTTGCTCATGCGCCGCTCGCTGGCGATGGCCTCGAACTCCACCGTTGAACAGGTGAACGAAGAGCTGTTCAACAAAGCCTACGCATTCTTTCTGCAGTACTATCGCGAGCACAAACTGGATTTTACTTACGCCTACGACGGCGTTCTCGATGCCCTCAGGGCGCTCCATGAACTTCACGACGCTCCGGAAGGCGCCGCGAGAAAAATGGCGGTGCTCACCAATAAGCCGGTGCGCCCGGCGCGCGGCATCTGCGAAGGGCTCGGCCTGGCAGATTACTTCCTGCACATCTACGGTGGCGACAGCTTTCCGGTGAAGAAACCCGATCCCTTCGGCCTGCGCAGCCTGATGGAAGAGACCGGCGCGCGTCCTGAAGAGACGGTGATGATCGGCGACAGCAAGGTCGACGTCGAGACCGCGCGCAACGCCGGAAGCTGGTCGCTGGGCTGCACCTTCGGCTTCGGCCTCCAGACTCTCGCCGAGAATCCGCCGGACGTTCTGGTCGACTCGGCGTCGGAATGGACGCAGGCGCTTACTCCCGCTGCGATAGGCTGATGGCATGAGCGAATCAGGCGCGCGTCCGTTGCGCATCGTGCTTCCCGGCGGCAGCGGCCAGGTGGGCCGGATGCTGGCGCGGTTCTTTCAGGAGCGCGGCCATCACGTCACCGTGCTCACGCGCGGCCCCTACACCGCGCCCTGGCCCACCGTGCACTGGGACGGGAAAACTCTGGGCCCATGGGTGGAAACGCTCGAGGGCGCCGATGTCTGCATTCATCTCTCTGGCCGCGGCATCGATTGCCGGTACACGGCGCGCAACCGCCGCGAGCTCCACGATTCGCGCATCGGCCCCACGCGCCTGCTGCATCAGGCAATCGCCTGTCTCCAAAATCCGCCGCGCCTGTGGATGAACGCCTCCACGGCAACCATCTACCGGCATTCGCTCGACATGCCGATGGACGAGGCGACCGGCGAGATCGGCGGCAACGAGCTGATTTCGCGCCGCCGCCGCGCTCCGGAAAAATGGAATTGGACGGTCCAGCTCGCGAAGGACTGGGAGGCTGCGTTCTTCTCGACGGAAACGCCGCGCACGCGCAAGATTGCCCTGCGCACTTCGCTCGTCTTCAGCCCCGCGCCCGGCAATGTCTTCGCGGTGCTCTCTCATCTCGTTCGCGCCGGATTGGGTGGCAAACAGGGCAACGGCCGCCAGGTCGTTTCCTGGATGCACGAGGCCGATTATGCGCGAGCCCTCGAGTTTTTAATCGAGCACGAAGAGATCGACGGTCCAGTGAATCTGGCCGCGCCCCATCCGCTCGCCAATCGCGAGTTCATGGCCGCGCTGCGCGAGGCATGGGAGATGCCGAACGGCTTGCCCGCGCCGGCGCCTTTGCTCGCCATCGGCATGTTCTTTTTGCGTTCGGAGACGGAACTGATTCTCAAGAGCCGTTACGTCGTTCCCGGACGGCTGCTCGATGCCGGCTTCCAATTTGAATTCCCTACCTGGCCTGAAGCAGCAGCCGACCTGGTGCGCCAGTGGCGGAATCGAGAATAGGGAACAGGGAACAGGGAACAGGGAACAGGGAACAGAAAAGCCCCCTCCGCAAGCAACTCAAAACTGACCGCTAACAACTGAGACCTGAGACCTGTCCACTGTTACTTCGGCGTCACATCCGTCACCGGTAAATCAATATGCCCCAGCAGAATCTCGAACCGCCGCTGCTCCTCTTGCTTGTACGTCGCCTGGTCCGGCCAAAGCTCCTTGATCATCGCCTCTTCGTCCGGATTCGCTGTCGTCGCCACCGTCGAGTTCTTGTAGACAATCGTCACCCGGTAGTCCCAGCGCAGCTCTTCTGACGTGTGGTAAGCGGGCTGCTCGATTTTCACTGAGAGAATGCGTCCCGTCGATTGGATCTTCTTGAGTAGCGGCCAATGGTTCTTCAAAAACAGATTGAGGAACTCCTGCTGATGGCCCCACTGGCACTTGTAGTAGTACTCGATGGTGTAGGGCTGGCCCGCGGCCGTCTGTGTCGGCGCGCCTTGCGCCACGAGCGGACGCGAGAAGCCGGCGGCAAACGCCAGAGCCACCAGAGCGAAAACAAATCTGCGCAACGCATTCTGCATAAAAGCCTCCACCGAAGAGTTCGATGAGGCTCCAGAATACTACGGAAACGCCGAGGAGGGGCCGGATGGTTCTGGCCGTGCTCTCTTGGAAGCGGAAAACCTGCCGATGAAATGGGATGCGGGCCGGCAGGCGCGGCCATCCATCGCCAGAGTGTGGCCTTCTGTTGCGTAAACGGGCGTCTGCGGAGTCCTCGCCGGCAGAAGCCCAACCGCCGCATATCCGGCGCAGCAGCCGGTGGCCGACAAGGAAGCCAGTCATGAAACGCCGCACTCCTGCTCTCATGAAGACGCTCTCCGGGCCGATCCGGTTCAGCATCCTCGTGGTCGTGCTGGGCGCAATCGTGCTCTTCGGGATCATGGAGTGGACCGATTATGCGGTGCGAATTGCGGTCTTCGCCGGCGTGATGGTGGCGCTGTTTTTCAGCGTTCGCACCGCGATCGGGGACCCCTTTTGCGTGCGGGAAGGCGAACTCTTGCGCGAGGCTCAACTGGCGCAGGAAACCGACCGCAATATGCTTCGCGCCTTGATCGACAACGTTCCCGATTTCATGTATGTGAAGGACCTCGAGGGCAGATTTGTGGTGGCCAATGCCCACGTGGCTCGCGTGGCCGGAGTCAAGACCGCGGAAGAGTTGCTGGGCAGGACCGACTTCGATTTCTACCCTCGAGAGATGGCCGCCGCCTTCTGCGCAGACGAGCAAGACGTGATTCGTTCGGGGCAGCCTCTGTTCAACCGCGAAGAGAGAGTCATCGACCGCGCGGGCAACGAGTCCTACATCCTCACCACCAAGGTGCCGGTGCGGGACGAACGTGGCGCGGTGACCGGGATCGCAGGCCTGGGCCACGACATCACCGCGCGCAAGAAGATGGAGGATGCGCTCCGTGAGGCGGAACAGAATTATCGCGGTATCTTCGACAAGGCCATCGTGGGCATCTTTCAAAGCACGCCGGACGGCCGCCTGCTGAGCGTCAATCAATCCATGGCTTTCACCTTCGGCTACGATTCCCCGGAAGAGATGATCGCGAGCGTCACCGGCATCGCCCAGCAGTTTTTCGTCGACCGCAAGCGCGGCGTGGAATCCATGCTGGTCGTGGACAAAGTTGGAGGCGTGAAGAGCTTTGAATGCGAAGCCTTTCGCAAAGACGGCAGCAAGGTTTGGCTGGCCATGAGCGTGCGCGCCTTCCGTCAGGACGGCGTGGTGATTCGCATTGAAGGCATGTGCGATGACATTACCGAGCGCAAGCATCTGCGCGAACAGCTTCTGCAGGCGCAGAAGCTGGAATCGGTGGGGCAGCTTGCGGCCGGCATCGCTCACGAAATCAATACGCCCACCCAGTACATCGGGGACAACGTGCGCTTCCTGAAGGATGGTTTTCAGGAGCTGAAGGGCCTGCTGGCGGAATATGAGCGGTTGTTGCAGGCGGCCAAGGACCGCACATTGTCAGGTGAAGCCATTGAAAGAGTCGCGGCGGCGGCCGAACGCGCCGATCTCGGCTACCTGCTGGAGGAGATTCCCAAGGCCATCGACCAGGCGCTTGAGGGCATATCCAGGGTGTCAAAGATCGTGGGCGCGATGCGGGAGTTTTCCCACCCAGGAACCAAGGAAAAGGTTCTGCTCAACCTGAATCAAGCCATTGAAAACACGATTGTCGTGTCGCGGAACGAGTGGAAATACGTCGCCGAGCTGGAAACCGATCTCGACCCGTCGCTACCGCCGGTCTTTTGTCTTCCCGGCGAATTCAATCAGGTGATTCTGAACCTGATCGTGAATGCCGCGCATGCCATTGGCGACGTGGCCAGCAAGGGCGGTCCGGAGAAGGGAATCATCCGGGTGCAAACCCGGAGTTGTCCCGAGTGGGCCGAGATCCGCATCGAGGACACCGGCACGGGCATCCCCGAAAGCGCACGATCGCGTGTCTTCGATCCCTTCTTCACCACCAAGGAAATCGGCAAGGGAACCGGCCAGGGCCTGGCCATCGCGCGCTCCGTGATTGTCGACCGGCACGGCGGAAGCATTGGCTTTGAAACCGAGGAAGGAAAGGGCACAACCTTTATCGTTCGCCTTCCTTACGACGGCAAGACTCTTGGCGAAAAGGCGGTGGCCGCATGAGGAAACGCGTCTTGTTCGTGGACGACGAAAGCAAGATTCTCGACGGCATTCGCCGCATGATGCACGCGGAGCGGGAACGCTGGGATATGGAGTTTGCTATCGGCGGCCAGGCCGCCCTGCGGGCCTGCGAGGCGGGCAGCTTCGACGTTGTGGTTTCCGACATGCGCATGCCGGGAATGGATGGCGCCACCCTGCTGGGCCTCATTCGCGACCTCTATCCGGAAACCGCGCGCATTGTCCTCTCCGGTTACTCCGAGACCGAGCTGTCCTTGCGCGCCATTCCCGTGGCCCAGCGCTTTCTGGCCAAACCGTGCAGCGCCTCCGAACTTCAATCCACCATCGAACAGGTCTGCGCGCTCAAGGAATTGCTGAACAAGCCCGCGATTCGCGGAATCGTGGGCAGCGTCGGCCAACTGCCCTCGCTCTCGAGTACCTACACATCGCTGGAGAAGGCTTTGATCGACCCCGAGGTATCCATGAACGAGGTGGCCGGAATCATCGAGGAAGACGTGGGCATGTCGGCCAAGGTCCTGCAACTCGTCAACAGCGCCTTCTTTGGGTTGGGGCGGTCCGTCACCAGCGTGCCCAACGCCGCCGCATACCTGGGACTGGACACCATCAAGAACCTGGCTCTGGGTTCGGAGGTTTTCAGGATCTTTGTTCCCGACAAGCGGATCTCGCAGTCGGTTTGCGAGTCGATTCAGAAATGCGCAAATCGCGCCGCCGCTATTGCCAGCGGCCTTCCCATGGGCCCGAAGCTTCGCGAAGTCGCGGTGGTGGCCGCTCTTCTTCACGATGCCGGGAGCCTGGTCCTGGCCAGCAAGATGCCCGACGAGTTCTGCGCGGCGCATTCTATCGCGGCCCAGCGGGGATGCAAGGTCTTCGAAGCGGAAGAGGAACTGCTGGGAACTTCCCACGCCGAAATCGGCGCCTACCTGCTCGGATTGTGGGGTCTGCGTCACCAGGCCGTTGAGGCCATTGCCCACCACCACCGTCCCACCCGCGTAGCGCACTCCGATTTCGATTGCACCGTGGCCGTGTACGTCGCCAGCCTCCTGGCCGAGAAGTTTGAGGCTGATCCCACGGGGGCAAAGGGACTTGAAATCGAGGAGTCTGACCGGGTTTGCCTTGAGAAGCTGGGGATCTTGTCCCAGTTTCCAGCATTCGGCGGAGGGATTCGTATCGAGGCATAACCTACGATTCATGTGCAGGATAGATAGATTGGCCATGGACATACCCCCCTTTCAGAAGGTTGCGTCCAGTTTTGCCGGTGGGCACTCGCTGGCGGCGATTGCAGACTACGCTCTATTGGGGGACAACAGGTTTATGGCGGACCTGGCCATCTCGACCGATGTTGGGGGCTGACGCGGCCGGTGTGAAAAAGAGCGCCCGGGAAGACGATTCAGATGGCCTTTATTTCAGGGGAATGAAGTAGGATAGGTGCGATCCTGATTCTCACTGCAAAGTGAACGTGAACGCCAATTCGCCGATGGGCCGAGCGGCGGCAAGCAGCCGGCCAGAATTGAGAATTGTGCCCGCAGCGCTGGCAAGCCTCGGCCTTGCAGCTCTCCTTCTGTTGGGCGCGGGGCCGGCTGGGCGGAGACTCGCTGGTTCTCTCACGCGGCTTTGGGGCGCGCCGGCCCAGCGGGTCATGGCCCAATCGCGGCCGCAACCAGATTGGGGCGACCGCTTCAGCGACGGAACGCCGGACTTCCTGCGCTTGAGCGATCCGGCGGACCAGGCCGCTTTTCGCCGCTGGTTCACGCTGATCGCGGAGTACCAGACGGCGCGACCGAGGGCCGAGGTTCCGGCCGAGATCGCCGACTGCGCCAGCCTGCTGCGTTACGCCTATCGCGAGGCGCTGAAGCGCCACGACGGAAGCTGGTTTGAGACCACTGGCATGGAGGTTGCAGCGCCTCCGGGCGAGATTCGCGCCTGGAGCTATCCGCACACGCCGATGGGCGCGGAGCTGTTCCGCGTTAGACCGGGAGCCTTCGATTCCGCCGACGTGAATGACGGCGCATTTGCGCAGTTCGCCGACGCCAAGACGCTGGTGGGGCGCAATGCGTACTTTGTGAGCCGCGATGCGCGCGCCGCGCTGCCCGGTGATCTGCTCTTCTACCGCCAGTTCGGGCAATCGTCACCGTGGCACTCCATGATTGTGGTTCGCGCGGGCGCCGCTGCTCAAGTGGTTTACGATACGGGCCCCGACCACGGACAACCGGGCGAACTACGCCGTGTCGCCCTCGGCGAACTGCTTGACCACCCTGAGCCGCAATGGCGGCCTCTGCCCGGCAATCCAAATTTTCTCGGCGTCTACCGCTGGAACATTCTGCGAGGAACTCCATGAGCTACCGGAATCCCACGCTCCATAAGCCGCTGCTGGCCGCATTGTTTTTGCTGCTGTGCGCCACGGGCGCCGCGCGTGCCGTAAGTGAAGACGCTCCGCGATCCTTCTCGCTTTCAACCTCGCGGACCTTCGCGCCGGGCGAGAGCGTGAAGATCCAGCTTTATGCCAAGAACGTGCCGGAGCTGGAGTTTCGCGTGTACAAGGTGCGCGACGCGGAGAAGTTTTTTGCGAACTTGAAGGACGTGCACAGCTTTGGCGTGCACAGCTATTCGCCGGGCGAACAGATCGACCAGCGCGCGCTGATCGAGCGGATTCACGACTTCAAGGCGCATCTCTGGTGGCTCGTCCGGCGCTTCTTCCGCGGCCAGTTTACCGACGATGCGCGCGACAGCTTCCGCGAGAGCCAGGGCAAGCTGGGCAAACGCAGCCGTGTGGTGGGCGTGTCGCAGTTTGCGCGGATTCCGTTGCTGAACGAGAGCCAGCTTGTGGCGCGATGGAAGCTGGAGACGCCGCCGGCGATTGTGAGCGAGACGCAGCAGCTGCCCATCGACGGCCTGGGCGCCGGCGTTTACCTGATTGAAGCCACCGATGGAACCTACAAGGCGTATACCGTCGCGCTTGTGACGAAGATTGCCGTTGTGGAGCGAACCCTGAACGGGCAGGCCTACTTGTTTGTGGCCGATCGCAAGACCGGCGCGCCGGTTGACGGCGCTGATGTGACGCTGTGGGCGGACGGCAAGCAGCAATCGACAGGCAAGAGCGACAGCGACGGCCTGGCAACGCTCGAATCGAACCTGCGCGGCGGCGCGCAGGCCGCGGAGCCGGAGAACGTGTGGATCCTGGCGCGGCATGGCGCGGATGCGGCGATGGTAACGCCGTTCGGTTATGCCTTTGCCTCCACCGGCGGCCAGCCGAGACACGCTTATATCTATACCGACCGGCCTGTTTACCGGCCGGGGCACAAGGTATACATCAAGGCAATTGTGCGCAAGGAGCAAAACGACACCCTCGTGCTGCCCGACGAACGCACCCTCGCGTTGCGCGTGACCGGGCCCGATGAGAAGGTGGTTTTCAACAAAGAGCTTCCCGTTTCAGTGCACGGGACTGTGGCGGCTGATTTCGATCTGGCGGCAGATGCTGCGCTCGGTTACTACAACATCGAATTCAGTGGCCAGGACCAATTCGGATGGGGCAGCTTCTATGTCGAGGAGTACAAGAAGCCCGAGTACCAGGTGACAGTGAAGGTGCCGGTGGCACATTTACTTCAGGGAAGTCCGATTCAGGCGAGCATTGAGGCCCGGTACTTCTTCGGCGAACCGGTGGCCGGCGCGAAGGTGACCTACGTGGTGCACGCGGCGCAGCACTGGTGGTGGGACGAGGACGAGGCCGACGAAAACGGCGAGGGCGACGAGTCGGCCGAAGCAAACGATGAGGACGAATCCGGCTACGAATACGGCGAAAGCGAGCAGCAGGAACACCAGGGCGTGCTGGATGCGAATGGCCGGCTGACGGTCTCGCTGCCCACTGCGATCGACGACAAGCACAACGACCAGGACTACCGCATTGAGGCGCGCGTTACCGACGCGGCCAATCGCGAGGTGAGCGGCCACTCCACTGTGCTGGTGACCTATGGATCGTTCCGTGTGAGCGTGGAACCGGTGAGCTACATCTTCGAGGCGGGAAAACCCGCGCGCGTGAAGGTGACAGCGCAGGATTACGATTCGAAGCCGATCGAGACGCGGGTGCATATTTCCGCGGTGCAGACCTGGGATTCGAACACGCACCAGAAGGCGCAGACGAATGTCGCCAGCCAGGATGCGACCACGGGGGCCGATGGCACGGTTCTCGTGGATCTTCCGCTAAGCGGCAGCGGAGATTTTGCGATTACGGCGAGCGCGCAGACGCCGGAGATTCGCGCCGTGCAAGGGCAGACGTGGGTCTGGGTCTGGAATGGCGCGGGCGCCTGGTACCAGCCCAACGCGCAGGCGCAGATTGTTGCCGACAAAAAGAGTTATCAGGTGGGCGAGACCGCGCACTTGCTTTTGGTAACCGGCTTGCCTGAGTGCTGGGCGGTCGTCGGGACCGAGGGCGACAGCGTGCAATCGCGCAGGGTGATTCACGTGGTGGGCACAAGCGCCGCGTTCGATGTGCCGATTACGAAGGAGGCGCAGCCGAACCTGGTCGTAACGGCGATCGTCGTCCACGACGATCAGATCATGACGGCCGACAAGAGCCTGAAAGTTCCGCTCGTGGAGCGGACGCTGACCATTACAGCCACCCCCGCAAAGACCCAGTACGAGCCCGGCGATAAGGCGAGCTTCGACGTGCTGGCCGTGGATTCAGCGGGCAAGCCGGTTGAAGCCGACTTGAGCTTCGGCGAGGTGGATGAGGCGCTCTACTCGGTGCGGCCCGACACCACCTGGAACATTGTCAATTCGTTTTATCCCGCGCGCGAGGTTGACCTCGAGCCGCAGACTTCGTTCGAGTTCTTCTTCTCGGGCGAGGCGGGCACAAAGAGCCCGTTGCTGGCCGCGCTCGACAAGGGCCTCTATCATCCGCGCATGGCGCAGGTAAAACCGGGCTCGGACCTGGTGGTGCCGAAGGTGCGCAAGGCATTTCCTGACACGGCGTACTGGAACCCGAGCGTGCGCACCGGACCGGACGGTCATGCGCGCGTGGAGTTCAACTGGCCCGATGCACTGACCACGTGGCGGACGACGATTCGCGCCATGACCGACGACGGCAAGGCAGGCAGCGTGGTGACGCGCGTGCTGGTGCGCAAGAACCTGATCGTGCGATTGGCTGCGCCGCGGTTCTTCCGCCAGGGCGACGAGACGGTGCTGCGCGTGATTGCGCACAACTATCTCGAGAGCACCAAGGACATCACCTTTGCGCTGGATGTAAGCGGCGTGGACGTGATGAGCGGGCAGACGAAGAAGGTCAGCATTCCCGCAAAGGCTGAGAGCTACGTTGACTGGCGCGTGAAGGCGCGCGTGCCGGGCAACGCGGTGCTGACGGCCAAGGCGCTCACCAACGAAGAGTCGGACGCATTGGAGACGACGCTGCCGGTGCTGCCCTACGGCGTGAAGCAGCGGGCCGCGGGCGTGGGCCAATTGTATTCGGGCGCGGGGCAGAATCAGTGGTCGTTCAGCTATCCTGCCGGATCGGATGCAGCCTCGCACGGACTTACGATCACTGTATCGCCCTCGGTAGCCGGCACGGTGTTCGACGCGCTCGACTACCTGACCAGCTATCCGTGGGGATGCACCGAGCAGACGATGTCGAGTTTCCTGCCCGACCTGATTGTGGCGCAGGCTGTGGACAAGCTGCATCTCAAATCTCCCATCGATCCGAAGACGCTGAACGACATGGTGGGAGCTGGCATCGAACGTCTCTCGAGCTACCAGCATGATGACGGAGGATGGGGATGGTGGCCCGACGACCAGAGCAAAGTCTTCATGACAGCGTACGTGGTGAGCGGGCTCGGGCAGGCGCAAGACGCCGGCTACAAAGTCGATGGCGAACGCGCCAACAAGGCGCGGAACTGGCTCGCGTCCCAACTGGCCGCGCACCCCGACATGATTCCCGACTTGCGCGCGTATGCAGTGTATGCATTGGCTACAACCGGCGCCGCGCCTCAGGACGCCGTCGAAAAAACCTGGTCGGATCGCGACAAACTCAGCGACGAAGGATTGGCGCTGACGGGACTGGCGCTGGCAGCGGCCCACGACAGCCGCGCGAAGCAGGTGGCTCAGTTGATCGAGAAAAAGGCGCACCAGACCGGCGTCGATGCCTACTGGGCGGGCAATTACGACGGGCTGCTCGATTTCTGGGACGATACTTCTCCGGAGACCACGGCCTTTGCGCTCAAGCTGCTCATTGCGGAAGATCGCTCCAGCGGGCTGCTTCCGAAGGCGGCGCGGTGGCTCGCCGAGAATCGCGATGGCGACTACTGGTACTCGACCAAGCAGACCTCGATGGTGATCCAGGGATTGACGGACTACCTGAGCGTAAGCGGCGAGCTCGCCAACAGCAGCGACGTTGAGGTGCTGGTGAACGGCGTGAGCGTGGGCAAGCATCACTTCGGTCCTGACGACACATTCGCGCCACCGTGGCAAATCAAGATCCCAGCGGCGCAGGCCGCAAACGGCGGCCAGGTGACGATTCGCAAGAGCGGTAACGGCATCACCTACTGGTCTGCGGAGAGCAACTGGTATTCCGCGGACCGTAAGGCGTTCCAGCAAGGCCAGCTCGCGTTGAATATCACGCGCGATTATTATCTGTTGCAAAAGCGGCAGGACAAGCCGACCGATCCCATCACCTACGATTTGGTTGCGCTCAATGGGCCTGTGCATGTGGGTGACATTGTGGCAGTACGGCTGTCGATCAGCGGCACCAGTTGGAAATATCTGCTGGCCGAGGATCCGATCCCGGCGGGCACGGAGTTCCTGCCTGAAACCGGGCTCTACCAAGTGAACAGCAAACCCGCGTGGTGGAACGACTGGTTTACGCGCAAGGAATTTCACGACGATCGCGCGGCATTCTTCAACACCGACTTCGGGCCGCGCAACGAATACGTGTATCTGCTGAAGGTCGACAATCCCGGCAAGTTCCAGATCAGCCCGGCGCAGGCCGGCCCCATGTACCAGCCGGAGACTCAAACCACAACCGATCCCGCAACGCTGGAGGTGCTGCCGTGAAAAAGCAGGGACTAGGGACTAGGGACTAGGGACTCGCGAGAGAGGAGCATTCGTGAACGATTTGAAAGAAATGCTTCGGTGTCTAGGCCGCGTCCGGGGCTGGATCGCGGCGCAGTACTGGGCAACGCCGTTGATCGTCCTGGCAGGAATTGCCTGGACGCGCCTGCCCGACAAACACGTGTGGCAGGTGGGGCTCACGTTGCTGATTCCGCTGCTGCTGCTTGCCGCATTCCTGCTCCTCGAGGCCGGAACCATGCGCGGGCTGGTGCACGACGACGAGCGGCGCGTGCGGATGGTTTACGGCGCGCTCACACTGCTGGCGTGGATTGCAATTGTGGGTGTGGCGTGGGCCATCCTGGACTGGTGCGACGATCAAACCATTTTGTGGGCGGGTTATTTGAATTCGCGCTCCCCCGCACATCTTCGGGCCAGGTTGTTTACCTACGCGCACATTCAGCTCTGGATCACGATTCTGATCTGGATCTTCCGCTGGATTGTCGTGCCGGCAAAAGTGATCCCGCACGCGGTCGCGTCGGCGCAGTGGGGATGGCGGCTGCCGTGGAGACGTCTGATCCGGCTGCTGCTCGACTGGCGGTGGTGGGCCGCCGTGGCAGTTGCGGCGCTGGTGGGAGTGGCGCTGCCGTTACACTTCTTTACAGCCGAACCCTCGGGCGCGGTCTCGCACCAGGTGTGGGCCGTCAGCTTCAAGCTGGCGGGCGCGTATTTGCTGGCGATCACGAGCTGGGTGCTGGTGCTGGCATGGGCCGCGGTGCGGCTGGGGCGCAGCATTCCGCGTGCGGAGAACGTTACCGGCTCATCGTTGCCTGAGACTGGCGACAACGCTCGCGGGAACGCCTGAGCGCAGCCACTCGATTACCTGCCCTCGGCCATAACGCACCAGCAGTCGTGCCGCGTACCACTCGGCGGCGCGATGCGCTTGTTCTGATTCGGCCTCCGTCGACGCGTGCGCGAGCGCTGATTCCGCTGCGTCCGTTGTGAGCGGCGGCGCGGACTTTTGAGCAATCGTGTTTGCCGCCGCACTGTCCATCTCGCTCCACACTTCCACCAGGCCTTCGCGCAGCCAGAGCGGCGCGCGCGCTCCCGCCTCATGCTCAACAAGCGCATGCAAGAACTCGTGGCGCATTGTGTCGGCGAGCAGATGCCGTGCGGCCAGGGTTCGCAAGGGCTGTGTTCCGATCCAGTCGCCTTCAGTAAACGCGGCAACCCATCCGGGCGCGAGCGTTCCTGCGCGAAAATCAGGTGTGGAAGCGAAGGCGCGAACCGTGATCGGCGCGGAGACGTTGAGGCCCGAACGTTGCGCCGCCTCGGCGCGCGCGCGGCTTAAATCGGGTAGGAAAGCAGTGTCGGAGGCATCGAGAGTCTCGAGAACGAACCCGCTGCCCGCGAAGCTCGCCCACGCGCGTCCGCTGGCTTCATCGGCGGCAACCGCGCCGGGAAAGTACTGTTCAAGAATCTCGCGCGCCGTGCGCCCCTCGGCCGCCATCGCCGCCGCGCCCTTCTGGCAAAGGCCAACGCCGTGCCCCCATCCACGGCCGTGAAAGGCAAACCGGTCGCCCTGGCGGCTGACCTCAAACCATGTGCTCGGAATCTTGTTCCATCCCAGCGACTCGCCCACGGCCAGCCGGAAATCTTCCGCCTGAATCTCTCGCGCATCGAGCCGCAGAGCGATCGCGCGCCCTGACTCGCCTCGCCGCGCGACGGCCAGATTCCGCCAGCCTGCAGGGGCCAATCCATGCGCGGCCAGCGCAGCGGTCAAGTCGGCTCGAGAAATCTCCGAGGCCCACTCTTTTCCGCCGTCCTGGGTACAGAACGGATCGGGCTGCGATGGCAAATACGGAGCGGCGCGCGCGCGCGGCCAGACCTCGGCCGGCGAGGCGGTTCTCCCGCCACAGTCTTTGCCGAAGTAGGCCAGCGCACGCTGCCCTTGAAACCACAGCGTTTCGCCGCCAGTGGCCAGAACCGCGGCGTGCGCCGCTGCCTGCCGCCCGCTGTTTGCGCTCCAATGCAGAAGCTGGCAGTGCGTTGAGTCGCACAGATCGTAGCCGGCGTGGCCATGCGCCTCGTGCAGCGCAAAACTTCTCACCACGATGGCAAGCGCCTTGAGCGATTCCGCGCTGTCGGCCGCGCTGCTCTCGCTCGCGACCACGCGCTCAACGTAGCTCTCGATGGGCAGCGTGACCGCAATCGCCAGCACACCGGAGCGAGAGGAAATCGAGACCGGATACGGCAGCGTCACCGACTCACCATGCGCGTCTAAGGTGACTCCACCTGAAACCTCCAGGCGCTGCGCATTTCCGGTTCTTCCTGCGCCGCTGAGCGTCAAACCGTCTCCAGCAGCCTTAACGAGAATTGGTTCTCGAAAAGCCAGAGTCGCGCAATCGGTGCATGCGCGCAGAAAGGTTTTGTGCGCGCCGCCCGCAGGTGAGAGCGTAACTTCGCGATCGCGCCACAGGGTCCACATGCCGACGCGGAGCGTTTCCCGCGGATGAGCGGCAGACGAGACGGCGGCAGCCGAATGGGTTGGAGCGGGCTTCGCGCCCAGCCACATCGCGCAGCCCGCAACAAGCAGGCTCACGAGCGCCCGTGTCACTCCTCTTCCGCTCATGGCCGCTCCAAAGGTGCATCAGCCAGAATCGCTCCTGCAATGCGCGCCGCATCTCGTCCGCGGCCTGCTGGCAGATACACCACAATCACGACCTTGGGCTTTTGCGCGGGCGCCAGGCCCACAAACCAGCCATGTGACTGGCTCGATCGAATTCCCTCCGCCGTTCCCGTCTTGCCCAGCACCGCAATGCCGCCCAGGTTCGCTGCGCCGGCCATGCCGAAGCTCGCCGAATTGGCAAGCCCATCGTGCACAACTTGTGCCGCCTCGGAGTCAGGATGCGCGGCAAGCTCAAGTGCCAGCCAGCGGTAGGCAGCGGCCAACTCCAGCGGTGTAATGCGGATGCCATCGACGCCCAGCAGCGCCAACTGTTCGGCATCGGTTGACTGCGGCTCATGAAATTCCGCGGTTGCTTCAGCACGAGTAAGACCGGTTGTGCCGAGCAATCCCGTGGGACGAAGCAAGCGCCCCAATTCTCCAGGCCGGAGCGTACGCGCCACCGCGGCAAAATAACTATTGCACGACCAGGTGAGCGCCTCGCGGGCATCGAATGGCGGAGCAGCCGGGTGCGTGCATGCCAGCCGGTGGCCAGCGATTGCCAACTTGCGATCGCAGGCTTCGCGGCTCGCAGGATTCCAGCGGCCTGCGGCGACGAGCTGATAAAGCACCAAGGGCTTAAGCGTCGAACCCGGCGCTGCAAGGGTACGCGAGGCGTCGCTGAGCCCGCGCGACGCCAGCAGCCTCGCGCTGGCAGTGTCGATGACCACTACTCGTGCTTCCGGCGCTGCGCTCGTCGCGCGGCTCACCGCAGCCGGCCAGGATTGGCCGCTTGCCTGATAACCGGCGCTCAGATTGCCCCATGCAATCGCCAAGGCGATTAATCCGCGGATTCCTTGCACCGAACAAGTATGACGCACGCACGCAAGAAAGAGGAATGCACCGATTCCAGAGAGTGTCGTCGCCATCGCGAAAGATGCAAGTCAAAATGCTTGGCGATGGCTCCCGCGGCAGGTCTCTCGCGTTCCGCAGCTGCTTGGCCGTGGTCGATGAAAAGAGCGGACACGTCGTGGCGCCGATCCAGCAAGAACTGGAGACACGCGCTTGAGTCTATGCCGCCACTGAGAAGGACCGTCGAACTCGGCAGGTCGATTTCCTCAAGACTGAAATTGCGTTGCCTCACTATGTCGCTTCTGGCAATCCATGCGAAAGGTTCTTGGGCGTTCGCGGAGGATGATGTTCTGCTATTAAAAAAAAGGAACTTGAGGGGATGAGCCATGACTTGAACCGGGGAAAATCCGGTTGTAATTCCGCAGATTTGCCTCGTAGGCGGTGACAGCTAAAGAATCGACTACAGTGCTGTAGCGGAAAAAGGCAGATGCGTGGGCGAGATGGCTTATATCGCTTGAAATATCTATGGCTTACGATGGTCGGGGCGGAGGGATTCGAACCCCCGACCCTTTGCTCCCAAAACAGCTTCAGCGAGCTATTGAAAACTGTTGAAATCACGCGTTTCTAACCGTTTTCCATTGAATTATTTGCAGCCTCACTGTTGAAAACTGTGGCTCTATGCTGCTCTTGGGTGCTTTGACAGCTACAAAATCGACTACACCCAATAGCCGCGGATCAGTATGTGACAAACCGACGCCTGCTTGCCAGCTGTGCAGAACTCAGGGCGCTCCGCGCTCAAATCAACCCGCACTTTCTCTTTAACGCCCTCAGGGCTATCGCCGGACTTATTCCGTCGCAGCCCGAGCTCGCCCATCAGACGATGGAGAATCTCGCTCAGGTCTTTCGCTATACGCTGCGGGGTTCTGAGAAATGGGTCCGGGTCGAAGAGGAGGTGGAATTCATCTCCGGGTATCTGCGCGTGGAGCAGGCCAAATTCGGCGACCGCCTGGTCGTTGAAGCTTCCATGGAGCGAGACGCTGCCGCGATCGCCTAGCCGGCCATGTGTATCCAACCGTTGGTGGAGAACGCGGTTCGCCATGGGGTATCGAATCTGACAGGTCGCGGCTTCGTTACCGTCGCCGCGTCCGCACGTGTTGTTCTTGACGGACTTCGACGAGCATGAGGTCGACGCGTTCGAGCTGGCTGCCGTCGACTACCTCTTGAAACCGGTCAATCGCGCGCGGCTCGCGCAAGCCCTGGAGCGCATTCGGTCGATGGGTGGAACGACCAGCGAGGAGCCCATCAACGCTGCGTCACGCAATCCGCACACTCGCCTGAAACGCTTTCTCGTGCGGCACGGCAAAAGTTAGATTGTTCTGGACGAATCGCATGTCCTGTCTTTCCTCTCCCAGGACGGCCTCACTCGCCTGATCGGCGACTCTGGAATCTTCGTCTGAGAGCCGCGCGACCATAGTGGGTGACCTGAGTCACATACGAAATTCTCTGTCACACAAACCCTAGTCCTATCCGTTCTCTATACGTAGACATCCTGCGGTTCGCCGCGAACCACGGTGTCTGCCGTGAGGACGAGAGGATGCAGCTATGGGCCGAGGTCGCGGAGCAAGACGGCGCCGCTTCCCAGTCTGCGATGCTGTTCCTGGTACAGCCCTCCATGGACGTTGAGCAGGAAGTCATTCGCGCCTACGAATCGCTGCGGCTGCCGGTGCACCTCTACCTTGCCGCCGTGTTGGGCGATACATCGGAAGCCGAAGACATCTGCCAAGAGGTTTTCCTGCGTCTCTTTGTCTACTGTTGCGGCCGCGGCATGGTCGCGCCCGAGCGCGTGCGGTCCTGGGTCTTTCGCGTTGGCCACAACCTGGCTATCGATCGCATTCGCACGCGGAAGTTCAGGCGGGAACTGGATGGGGACGATCCGCTTCCGGAGCTGCTCCAGTTGCCGGATGCCGGCCTGACGCCGGAAGAGGCCGTGCTGGAAGGCGAGCGATTGCAAGCCGTCCAGAGGAGGCTCGCCCAACTGTCGAGCCAGGAACGGCACTGTCTTTATCTCCGCGCAGAAGGGTTTCGTTATCGGGAAATAGCGGAGATTCTAGGCATCACCAGAGCGAGCGTGGCGGAGTTTCTTCGTCGCGCGCTACGCAAGCTCATGCGAGACAACGATGCGTAACCTATTCCCATTCGCCGACTGGCAGGGCTCGTGGCATCCGCGCGAGGATGACCTGCTGCTCTACATCGATGGAGAGTTGCCGGCGCGGCGTCATGCGCGCATCGGTGCGCACCTCAAGGAGTGCTGGGCGTGCCGGGTGAAGGTTGAAAAGTTGGAATCGACGATCGCCGCGTTCATGGACTACCGCAGCCGCGCGTCTGCCGGGCTGGGCGGAAGCACGGCTAACGACGCATTTCGCCTGCGTATGCGCGCACTGGCGCGGCACGAGGGTTCGCGGCAATCGATGCGGGAATTCGTTGCGAGAGCGCGCCGACTGGCAGGCGGGGCGACCCGCCGGGTTCCCGCGATGGCTGCCGCGGGGGTCCTGGCGGTTGCGCTAGTGGCTTTGGCTTGGAAGTATTTTGCGCCGGCACCGGTCAGCGCCGGGGAGTTGCTGGCCAACGCCACGCTCGCTGAATCCGCGAGAGCCAATGATGCATCGGTGGTCCTGCATCGCTCGCTGCTCCTGGAAAAGCGCAGAAGCGGTGACGCAAAGCCGGTCGAGCGGCGGCGCATCGATGTATGGCACGCGGGCAATTCGGGAATGACGGTGCGGCGTCTCTACGACGAATCCGGTCATCTTCTTGCCGCGGAGTGGCGGCGCCGCGACGGAAGCGCTGAGATTCTCAGCCCACAGATGCGACCTCGGCTTGAGGCGCGGACGGAGTCGCCACTCGCGATGCTGAACCGCCCCGAGGATCTCTGGCGGTTGGACCCCTCGGCCGCCAGTTTCGTTCAACTGGCCGGCGATGCTTCAGGCGCCAAGGTGGCGCGTCAGGGAGAAAACTTTCGCGTCAGCCTCGGCCCTGAGCATGCGACGGGGCATTTCCTGAAGGCCGTACTCACGATTCGCAGGAACGGCCTTCGCGCCACAGGCATTGACCTCCGGCTTGCCGAGCCGGCTGCGCCTCCGCAGCCCGAAGTGCGTACGCAGGAGGTGGTCTACGACTACTCCATTGCGGAGGATAGCTACCAACAGGAGCCATTGGAGACGGCGCAGGCCGGCGTATTTGCGCCCGACGCCTCGCTCATGCTGCCTGAACAAAGCCAGGAACCCGTGGTAACGCCGGACTTGCAGGTTGAAACCACCTGGCTTCTCGATGGGATTGGCGCCACGCTGGGCGGCGAGATCACAGTCAGCATGGGGTTCGATGGGAGACTGCATGTCGAGGGCATTGTGCAAAACGAGGCGCGTAAGCAGGAGATTCTCACAGCGCTCAAGCCCGTGCGCTCCAACCCCGCAGTCCAGATCGACATCCTGAGCTACTCCCAAGCGTTGCGCCGCGCCGTCGCCGCTACCCACACTACTGCGGGAGCAACACCGGGCGTCTCCAGCGGCAACTCCAACCTTTCCGCGCAGGCGGATATCAGCGAGTTCCTGGCAAGCCAGACTCCGCCGCCGCCCGAATCGGAACTGCGCGAACGAGTCATGCGATTTTCCGCGGAGATCTCCGCAAACTCCAGCAACGCCGCACGCCATGCCTGGGTGCTCAAGCACCTTGCGGAGATGGCCAGCCCGGGCAGTGGCGAGAATCTCTCGGCGGAGACGCGACGCCAGTACCTTTCGATGGTGGCGGTACACGCGCGGGAAGTGGAGCAAAGCACAAGACGGCTCAAGCTCGAGCTTGACCCGATCTTCTTCGCGGGACTTCCGCCGCCTGGTGAAAGTCCGCCGCCGCCGACGGAACTTTCTCCGGTCATCGACCGGCTTCTTGACGCGGCTTTGCGCAATGACAAGGCGATCCAGTCTGCTTTTGGCATCAGCATGGGCGTTGAATCTCCGGTCTCCATTCGCACCGCGGAGTTTCGCGAGTCAGTGCTGGAAACAGAAGAGCTTGCCTGCTGGATTGAGAAACAGGCCGGCGGTGAGTGCGTGGAACCCGGGCAGAATACAAAGGCGAGCCCATAACCAGCGGACATCTGTTGCGATCCGGACCGGCGTGCATACCTAGATAAATAGCGTTTTTACGGCAAGGAGCGAACCATGTTGGCACGAGAAAGAGAAGTTCGCGGCATCGCAGGTCAATTCCTGATCGTAGTCTGCATGCTGCTCGTGTGTGTTTCTGCGCGCGCGCAGGATGGGCAGGCACTCGCGGACCTTTCGGGAACGGTGACCGATGCCCACGGTTCCGCTGTGCCCCACGCGAAGGTGTCGGCGGCCAATGAAGGCACCGGCCTTGAACGGAACGTCAATGCCGATGCCAAAGGAGGTTTCCTTATCCCGCTGCTTCCGCCCGGCGTCTACACCGTCACCGTCGATGGCGACGGATTTCCGCGTTTTCAAGTTGCCGGAATTGAGCTTCGCCCAGGGATGAATCTTCGCCTCCCGATCCGATTGCCTCCACTGACCAGCATCCGCGGCAAAGTTATCGATCTCAGATCCGGCGAGCCCATCGCCAAGGCACTGGTGGCTATCCGGAGCCAGCATCTGCGGACGGTCACATCGGCGACTGGCGAGTTCCAGATCGTTGACGTACTTCCGGGCAGGGCCGATCTCTACGTCAGCGCGGTGGGATTCGAACTTCTCCGGGAGAAACTCGACCTGCAAGCGGGCAATACAAATGACGTGCAGCTGCTGCTGGGCCAGGATGCGTTGCGACGAACGGAAAGCGTCCGCGTCAACGCTGGCCCCTTTTCTCAGGTGCACACCGAAGCGCCAGTCGAACACTCCCTCACCAACACGGAACTCAAGAACCTGGCGTCGGTGCTCTTCGACGACCCGATGCGCTCGGTCGAATCGTTGCCGGGCGTCGCCGCCAACAACGATTTATACTCCGAATTCGCGGTGCGCGGAGCCGGTCCGTCAGAGATCGGCGTCTTTGTTGACGGGGCGCTGCTTACCAATCCCTTCCATGACATCCTCGACGACCGCGGTAACGCCTACTCCATTGGCCTGCTCGAAAGCGGATTCCTGGACTCGGTGGCGCTCCTCAGCAGCAATGTTCCCGCGCAGTATGGTGACTTCACTGGGTCCGTTCTCGACGTTGATACGCGCGAAGGCGACTCCAGCCGCACTTCGTATCGCGCCGACGTCAGCATGGTTGCAGCAACCATGAGTGCCGAAGGTCCGATCGGCGCGGGCAATAAAGCCACCTGGCTGGCCTCGGCGCGCAAGGATTACGTAGGTGTGTTTGCAGGCAAGAACAACGGTCTCGGGCTTACCTTCTACGACACGCACGGCACACTCGCCTATGCTCCCAATGCGCGCAACAAGATTCTCCTCAGCGGTATCTACGGGGAGACCAGTGTATCGAAGGACGACTCAAGCGTTCTGGGCTACGATCAGCTCAAGGACGCTACCAGCAGCAGCACGCTCGCCAGCGCCCGCTGGATATGGTCCAACCGGGTAGCGCTTTCGCGGGCGCAGATCTATGCTTCCATCGATTCTGCGAACGACAAAGATAGCGGCCAGGAATTGCTCGAACGGTCCAACGGCCAGGAGACCGGCTATCGCGAGGACTTCACGGGCCAACTCGGCAAACACAATGTCTTCGAGGCCGGCGGCATCTACCGCCAACTCCATCGCGATTACTTGAAAAAGGAGCCATGGAACTACGCCACAGAGACCTTCTCAAGCTCGCTTATCCAGAGCGCATCGTTTTCCAGTAACGTCTCCCAGCCTGGCGCTTATCTCCAGAACATTCTTTCCGCGGCCGGCAAGCGCATCAACGTGATCGTGGGCGGACGTTGTGATAATTTCAGCGTGAATAACGCAACTGTCTTCCTGCCGCGGTTGAGCCTGGCGATCTCTCCATTCGCTCAAACCAAGCTTACCCTGGCCGCCGGCCAGTACTCCCAGTTTCCTGACATTGTTGACCTCTTTGGCGAATTCGGAACGCCCAATCTCAGACCTCAGCGCTCCAACCAGGCCTCTGTGGCTATTGAGCAATTGTTGAGCGAACGATTAAGGGTGCGCCTGGAAGCTTACGATCGCCAGGAACGCGACGGCATCTATTCCGCAGCCAGCCAGTTCCGGCTTGCGGCTCCAGGCGGCCTCATCCTCTTTCCGCAACTCGGACCCGTTCTGGCCAACTCGCAGCGCGGCTACTCGCGCGGGCTGGAGTTTATCGTCCAGCGCCGCAGTGACAACGGCCTGACCGGTTGGATCGCCTATACGCTCGGCTACTCGCGGTTCACCGACGCAACCACCGGCGCGCATTTCTGGGGCGACTACGACCAGCGCCACACGTTGAATGTCTTCGCGAGTTATCGCGCCGGCGCCTCGGTTAACCTCAGCGCCAACGCGCGGTACGGCAGCGGCTTTCCTATCACTGGCTATGTCGGGCCGCCTACCGAATACGAAGGTGACTGGTATTTTCCCCTCACCGCCACGCCGAATCAGATCCGCATGCCGGCCTATTTCCGGCTCGACACGCGAGTGAATAAAGCCTTCTACCGCAAGCGTTCAAAGTTCACACTCTATGCCGAAATCACTAATCTTACCGATCACTCCAATCTGCAGTATTGGGGATTCGTTCCAGATATGATTCAGGATGGGTACCTCGAAGCGGGACGCGGCAACCTCCTGCCAACCATCCCCAGCGTAGGAATCAGCGCGGAGTTCTAGTGCGCGGGCGCTTCCCCCTCCCGCCAGGAGTGCACCAAATGAAGAATACGAAGAGGCTCACGGGGCGTGTAACAATTTTCTTCGCCCTGATTCCAACTGCGATCCTGACCGGCTGCGGCGGAGCCTTCATTTCCAATCAGCAACAGCAGCCGCCGCCTTCGACCGATCCCGATGCGCGGGCCGACGCCATGCTTGCGCGGATGACACAGAAGCAAAAGCTGCAGCTGGTGATGGGAGGCGTGACCAGTAACTTGACCTACGGTTATACCGTTCCCCGGGGCGCCGGCGGATGGGTCCCGGGTATTCCGAGCCTGGGCATTCCGGCCCTCTATCTTGCCGACGGAAGCGTCGGGGTCGACGCGGGCGTGGGACAGGCCACTGTGTTGCCCTCGGCGATTGCCAACGCCGCCAGTTGGGATCTGAACGAAGCCACCAAGTATGGAACCGTCATCGGCACGGAGCTCACTGACTACGGAATCAATGTGAATCTCGGCGGGAATGTCAATCTGACGGGGCGCGAACCGCGCGACGGGCGAACCTTTGAGACCAAAGGCGAAGATCCCATCCTCGCGGGAAAGATCAACGCGGCGCACATCTCCGCCATCCAGGCCCAGCACATTATCGGCATGATGAAGCACTTCAGCTTCAATGACCAGGAGAGCGGCAGGGCGACCGCCAACGTGGTGATCGATGAACGCGGCGGGCGCGAGAGCGACCTGCTGGCCTTCGAAATCAGCGTCAAGGATTCGAACGCCCAGTCGGTGATGTGCTCGTATAACCTCACCAACGGTGTTTATAACTGCGAAAACAGCCATCTGCTCAACGACATTCTGAAAACCGATTGGTCATTCCCCGGCTTTGTGATGACAGACTGGTGGGCGGTGACCGACACCGTCGCAGGCCCCAACGCCGGGCTCGATCAGGAGCAGCCCAACCAGCTCTACTTCTCCTCGCTCGGCGCAGCCATCGCCTCCGGCGCTGTCCCGCAGTCGCGGCTCGACAACATGGTGCACCGCATTCTTCGCGCCATGTATGCTGCCGGCCTCTTCGACTATCCGCAAACCATCCAGCCCATCCCGGCCGCAGCCGACGCCGCGATCGCTCAGGAGATCGAGGAGACAGGCGCGGTTCTGCTCAAAAACTCTGCCAGCCAGTTGCCGCTCAATGCTGCCTCGATGCAATCGATTGCCGTGATCGGCTCCCATGCCGACACATGGGTGCTATCGGGAGGCGGTTCGGCGCAGGTCGATCCGGTGGGCGGAGGAATCCACGGACCGCAGCCGTGTCCGCCTTGCTGGGCCACCGTCACCTGGGTTCCCTCTTCTCCGATGCATGCGATTCAGGCCTTGGCGCCCAACGCGCATCTCCAGTATGCCGACGGTTCTGACGCCGATGCCGCAGCCAACCTCGCTGCCTCGGCGCAGGTTGCCATCGTCTTTGTGAATAACTGGGGCAGCGAGGGCATGGACCAGACAACCTTGGGGCTTACGGATTACGTCGACACGACGCCCATCAATCAGGACGCTCTGGTCTCCGCGGTTGCGGCTGCCAACCCCCACACCATTGTCGTGATTGAGAGCGACGGACCCGTTCTGATGCCGTGGCTCAGCCAGGTTTCAGCCGTTCTTGAAGCCTGGTTCCCCGGCCAGAATGGAGGGCCGGCCATCGCCAATCTGCTCTTCGGCGTTGTCAATCCTTCAGGAAAGCTGCCGATTACTTTCCCGGCATCGGATGCGCAGTTGCCCCGGCCGGTCATTCCTCAACCCCCTGACGATATAACTCCCTTCGATGTAAATTACATCGAGAGTTATAACGTTGGATACAAATGGTTCGATTCGCAAGGACTGACGCCGCTCTTTCCTTTTGGGTTTGGGCTTTCCTACACCACCTTCTCCATCACCAATGCCAGCCTGACGAATAACCTCTCATCGGCTTCGAATCCCAACCTTCAGGTGTCGTTTACGCTCGCCAATACCGGCGCGGTTGCGGGATCGGAGGTTGCGCAGGTTTATCTCGGGCTTCCGGCATCGCTCAACGAGCCGCCGCGACGCCTTGTGGGATGGCAGAAGGTCCCTTTGCAGCCGGGAGCTTCGCAATCCGTCACCATTGAAGTCGACGAGAATGACTCTTCGCATCCGCTGTCGTATTGGGATACAGGCAGCAACGCCTGGACACTCGGGGCGGGAACCTACACGGTCTATCTCGGCGACGCGGACAACGCGGCCACGCTCCAAACCGTAGGGACCTTCACTGTGACGCCCTGATGCTTTGAGAATGGAACATCGTGTCACAAAGTCGCTGCAAATCTAAGGAATCGTAAGATGATCAGTGATCTGCTTTACGTTCCACTTGGTCTTGATCTTGGTTTGAAAGCCGTCATAGTCGTTATGGAGGCAACTCCGTTGCTCAGAGAATATTTCCCCGAGGCAGCTTGGCCATCCTCTGCCCCAAGCGGGTCTGATAAATGTGAAAGACAGATAGCTGCGCCATACGGCATTTTCACTGATGCTGTAAGGAAACTCCGTGCCCCATCCTTTTCACGTTCTTTGTGAAAAGGGTGGGAAACCACGAAACCCACCCTATAGGAATAGTGAAAATGCCTTAGATTGCCAGACGTGAGGTCCGCACTTGCTTGGTCTGAATGCCTGATAGGGCGTTTGTCATTTGAATAGAAGCGTGAATCAAATACTCGACGCTCACCGGCTCTTTATCGCTCCAGAAGGCCGGGAAAGATACGCTCCAAATGTTTTATTCAGAGTTCCGGCAGGATGGTCGCCCACCTGGAATTTACTGCCTCATAAACAGGCCTTCCGGTTCGGGCTGGTGCTCGATCCACACACAATAAGCGCCATTGACGGTCGCGACGTTGCAGGCATTGTCGTAGCTATAGGTGATGACGTTGTTCCCGGACCGGCGATTGTCAGTGACCTTCACGAGCCGGTTGAGATCGCCGTTTCTCTCCTGTGGGGGAGCTTGTGTGAGCTTCGCGATCCTCAAATTCCCCCTGCAACTTGATCTGGTTGCCGAGATTTTCAAGGAAGCGGTTGATGAGGGCCACGCTCCGGCGCAGTTCCTTGCGACGGAAGTGGCTGAGCAGTGCGAGCAGTCCGGGCGGTTCGATGACCGGTTTCTGGTGGCTGCCCAACGTCTCGCTCACTGCCGCCACAATACCCTCCAGAACCTCCGGGTTGATGCTGGCAAGCATCTTACCCAGCAGAATGGCGTTGCGCGTGGCGCGGACCGCTTCTGCTGAATGCGCCGCCTCCACGGCGGTTTCCAGAATCTGGTTGCCCGCGGCGAGCGCGCCGGTCAGCACGCGCAATGTTCCGGTCTGGTGCAACTGCTCGAGCAACTCGTAGCTCTCGAGCAGCGCCTCGGCGTGCTCAACGGGAACCGCTTCCAGCCGCTTGCGCAGCGTCTCGCGCGGATCGTAGGGCGGCACTTCAAATGCAATCGGTCGCGCCATGGCTATCTCTCCTTGCCGGCCGCGGCAACATTCTCGATCTGGACCAGATTCTGGCCCGGTTGATGGTAGTCCGCGCGCGCCCACTTGCGCTCGACCTCCACGCCCCTCTTGGGCGTAGGCGCTCCGTGGCGCGAGTTGCCGCGCGGGAGCGGATCTCGACCGGAAGGATTGAGGACGGTCATACGCACCGAAGTTTCCTTGTAGGCAGGCGTGTGGGTCGCTTTGTCGGCATAGCTGCTGGTCAGGCGATTCACCGGCTCTGCGACGGAGTTCATGGGCATGTACAGCTCTTTGCCGTTCACGCGCGAAGTAACTACCGCCTGCACGGTCACTTTGCCGTAGCGCGAATCGAGCTCCACCAGCGCGCCGGTGCGGATGCCGCGCTCCTTGGCCAGTTCCGGCGAAACTTCGACAAACGTCGACGGCGTCTTATCGCGAATGCCGGCCGTGCGGTAAGTCATGTTGCCTTCGTGAAAGTGCTCGAGCAGGCGTCCGTTGTTCAGGTGCAGATCGTACTCCGTGTTCTGCTGATCGCTCGGCTCGGTCCATGGCACGAAGTAGAAGGTCGCCTTGCCATCGGCGGATTTGAATTGCGTTGTATAAAGCAGAGGCTGGTCGCTGCCGTCGGCAGCCACCGGCCACTGCAGCGTCTTATAGCCCTCCAGCCGCTCGTAGGTCACGCCGGCCATCAGCGGCGTCACCGCAGCGATTTCCTCGTAGATTTCGGATGGATGCTTGTACGTCCAGTGCGCGCCCAGCCGGTTGGCGAGGTCAATGAGAATCTCCCAATCGGGCCGGCTCTCACCCAATGGCTCCATGGCACGATACAACCGCTGAATTCGCCGTTCCGTGCTGGTAAACGTGCCTTCCTTTTCCAGGCTTGGGCTGGCCGGCAGAATCACGTCGGCAAAGCGGCAGCTCTCGGAGAAGAAGATTTCCTGCATGACGAAGAAGTCGAGCTTCTCAAGCGCGGCCGCCACGTAGTTCGCGTTGGAGTCGACCAAACTGATCTCTTCGCCGAACATATACATGGATTTCAACCGCCCGTCGTGGATGGCGTCGATCATCATGTGGTTGTCGAGACCCGGCTTGGGCGGCAGCGCAACGCCCCACGCCTTCTCGAAGCGGGCGCGAATCTCTGGGTCGTCCACCTTCTGATAGCCGGGGAAGTAGTTGGGCATCGCGCCGTGATCGCTCGCGCCCTGCACGTTGTTATGGCCGCGCAGCGGGTATGCGCCCGTGCCCGGCCGCATGTAATTGCCGGTGGCGAGCAGCAGGTTCGAAATCGCCGTCGATGTGTCCGAACCCATCACGTGCTGCGTCACGCCCATCGCCCAGCACACGCACACGCTGTCAGCCTCGGCCACCATGCGCGCCACTTTTTCGATGGTCTCGGCCGGCAGCCCCGTGCGTTCGCTCGCCATCGCGAGCGTAAAGGAATCAAGGCTCTTGCGGTACTGCTCCGCGCCCTTTACCCACTTGGCGATAAAGTCTTCGTTGGCCAGGCCGTGATCGAAGATGTATTTGGTCACCGCCGAAAGCCAGATGAGATCCGTGCCGGGGCGGGCGTGCAGGTGAATGTCGGCGCGCCGCGCCATCTCATTTTCGCGAAGGTCTGAAACGATGAGCTTTTGCCCGCGCAGCTTGTGCGAGCGCTTGATGCGCGTGGCCAGCACCGGGTGACTCTCCGCGGTGTTGCTGCCGATGATGACGACCAGCGCCGCCTTTTCAATGTCGCTGATGGACCCGGAATCGCCGCCGTAGCCGACCGTGCGAAATAGGCCGGCGGTCGCCGGAGCCTGGCAATACCGCGAGCAGTTGTCCATGTTATTCGTGCCGATCACGGCCCGCGCCAGTTTCTGCATCAGATAGCTCTCTTCATTGGTGCACTTCGACGAAGAGATGAAAGCCAGCGCGTCGGGCCCGTGCTCCGCTCTGATTTCGCGGAAGCGCCGCGCCACCAGGTCCAGAGCCTCGTCCCAGCCGGCCTCGCGAAAACCGCCGCCTTCGCGAATGAGCGGCCTGGTCAGCCGGTCGGGACTGTTCACGAAGTCCCAACCGAACTTGCCCTTGATGCACGTGGAAACGCCGTTCGCCGGGCCGTCGGCCGGTTCCACCTTCAGAATGTGGCGATCCCTGGTCCAGATGTCGAAGCTGCAGCCCACGCCGCAATAGGTGCACACTGTCTTGGTGCGCTTGATGCGGGACTCGCGCATCTCGGCTTCCATCTCCGACACTTTCATGATCCCGCCGTAGCCCACTTCTGGCTCCACGTCCTTCACCATGTCGATCATTCCATTCAGGGTCTGCTGCGGCAGACCGGTAAAGTAGCCCGCTTCGCCCAGCATCGATTTTTCCATCAGCGCATTGCACGGGCACACCGTGACGCAATGCCCGCACGAAACGCAGCTTGACTCGTTGATTGGAACGCCGCCATCCCACAGCACGCGCGGATGCGGGTCCTCCCAGTTGATCGTGAGCGTCTCGTTCACTTGCAGGTTCTGGCACGCCTCCACGCAACGCCCGCACAGAATGCACTGCTGCGGATCGTAGCGATAGAACGGGTTGCTCGTGTCCACTGCGTAGGGCTTGGGCTGGTAGGGGATCTCCTGGTGCTCGATGCCGAGGAGCTTGGTGGTGTTGTGGACCGTGCAATTGCCGTTGCTGTTATCGCAGACCGTGCAGTAGAGCAAGTGATTGCTCAGAATCCGGTCGAAGGCCTCGCATTGCGCGGCCGTCGCCCGCGGCGAATGGGTCTCCACGCGCATGCCGTCCACGGCCTCCGTCGCGCAGGCGCGCACCAGCTTGCCGTCGGCTTCCACCATGCAGGTGTCGCAGGTCTGAATGGGCCCGAGTTGCGGGTGATAGCAGACCTGGGCAAGCTGGATGCAGCTGCGCCCGGCGTTGCGATTGATTAAATCGATCAGACGCTCACCCTGGGTGAACTCCAGGGCATTGCCATTCACAGTCACTGCCATGCTCAATCACGACCTCCCGTGACCGATTTGAGGATGCTAGTACGGCTTCCATGGGCCCGTAAAGCTTTTTCTTAGCAAGGGAAAGCATCTTCTATGAATTCTTCGTGAATCGGCCCCGAGAGCGGCGGGTGCCCCACGTCCCGATTCTGGGACGTGGGAAAGCACGAACCTCAATCTTCCACTTCTTAACCGAGCACGAAACCGGTAGCCCACTCTTACGGCAATCACCGCGACGCGCCTGCATATACGATAAACCGCCGCCCACGCAAAAAGCCGATCAGCGTCATCCCCATCTCCCGGGCCAGTTGCACCGCGAGGCTGGAGGGCGCGGAGACCGACGCCAGCACGGGTACGCCGGCGGCCAACGCCTTTTGTACGATCTCGAAGCCGCCGCGCCCGCTCACCATCAAAATAGATTCCCCGAGCGGCAATTTGGCGGCATGCATCGCCCAGCCAATCACCTTGTCCACTGCATTGTGCCGCCCGATGTCCTCGCGGAGGGCCACGAGCGTTCCCTCGGCATCAAACAACGCCGCAGCATGAAGGCCTCCGGTGCGCTCAAACACCGCCTGCTCGGCGCGAATCGCCTCGGGCAGGCTGCACAGCACCTCGGGCCGCACGCGAAAGTTTGGATTGGGAGCGCACAGCCCGCGCCTCCGGATGGATTCGATCGTCGCCTTGCCGCAGATACCGCAGCTCGAGGCGGTAAAAAAGTTGCGTTGCAGTTCCGCCGCCTCGAAGTTCCGTGTGCGCAACTCCACGTCCACCGTGTTGCTCTTCGCGCTTGTCTCCACGCCGGCCCCACGCATCGCGGCGATCTCATCGGCGCTCTCGATGATGCCCTCGGTGAGCAAGAACCCGGCCGCCAGTTCCACATCGTGTCCCGGCGTGCGCATGGTCACCGTCACGGGCGCGCCGTTCAGGCGAATCTCCAGCGGCTCCTCGACGGCAAGCATGTCCTCAACGGCGCGCACTGCGCCGTCATGCCACTCCGTCACCTGGGTCAGCACCACACTGTGCGCCGGTGGCTGCATCGCCGCTCCTTTCCGGCCCCTCTTTCCGGAATTGACCTTCGCTCAGCCAGCGGCCGATTGTCAATATTGACCGGCGTTGCCTTGCCGAACCCGTGCGTCCCAGGCCCAGTTTGTGTAAACTTCTGGCTGATGCAGTCGCTGCGTGAAAAGCTGGACGATGGCTCGCGTTTTCTCATTGCCACTGAGCTGGTATCGGTGCGCGGTTCCATGTCTGAGGCGAGCGCGATCAAGGCGCGAAGTTTTGCCAATGAGCTCGTCGCTTGCCCCGAGATCGACTGGATCTCGATTACCGATAATGCCGGCGGCAACCCTCAACTGGCGCCGCTTGCGCTAGGCCGGCCCCTTCTCTACGCCGGCAAGGAAGTCGTGATCCACCTTACCTGCAAAGACCAGAACCGCAATGGCCTGGAGAGCGAAGCCTGGATGCTGAACAGCGAAGGCTTTCACAACATCCTGGCCATGACCGGTGATTACCCGGTGAGTGGGGCCGGCGGATTGGCAAAGCCGGTTTTCGACATCGACTCGGTTGGCCTGATCTCGCTGCTCAACAAGATGAACCAGGGTCTGGGCGGTGGCGCGGCCAACGGCGGCCAGCGGCTGGGCAAAACGCAGTTCTGCATCGGCGCTGTGACCACGAACTTCAAACTGCGCGAGGGCGAGGTGGTTCCGCAGTATCTGAAGCTCAAGAAGAAAATCGAGAGCGGCGCGCAGTTCATCATCAGCCAGATCGGCTTTGATGCGCGCAAGACCTCGGAGCTGCGGTGCTACATGGATGCGCATGGCGCCAAGGACACGCCCCTGATCGGCAACGTGTACCTATTAAGTTCTCGTGTCGCACAAATCTTTCACCAGGGCCGCATCCCTGGCGTTGTGGTTTCCGAACCGCTTTTCGAGCTGTCGAGGCTTCACGGCCAGTCGCCCGATCGCGGCAAGGCTTTCTTCATCGAGTTTGCGGCGAAACAGATTGCCATCTGCCGTGGCTTGGGTTACCGCGGCGCGTACCTGGGTGGAGTGCACGATTTCAAATCGATCGAGAGCATCCTCGCCATGGAACGCTCGTTTGGCCCCGATGACTGGAAGCAGTTTGCCCGCGAAATCCAGTTCTCCCGGCCGGACGAATTCTTTTATTACGAGGCGAATCCCGGGACCGGTCTCGCCGACCCCGAGCGTGAGGCGCCGCGGCCTCAGGAATCCCGCCGGCACGTGACCATGGTCTACGCCATCTCAAAACTGGCGCACAACACCATGTTCGAAGTGGGCAAGCCGATCGCGAGACTAGGCGCAAGCCTCTGCGCGCGCGCGCGCGATCCCATGCAGGGACCGGCGCCGATGCGGGCGCTGGAGATGCTCGGCAAGTCGGTTCTTTACCACTGCAAAGATTGCGGAGACTGTTCGTTGCCCGACATCGCGTTTCTCTGCCCCGAATCGCAGTGCGCCAAGAACCAGCGCAACGGCCCCTGCGGCGGCACGCGCGAGGGCCGTTGCGAAGTGGATGGGTATGGCGAGTGCATCTGGCTGCGCGCCTACGAGCGCCTGAAGCACGAGGGCAGCGAACAGCATATGCTCGACCACGCTCCCGTGATCCAGAATCAGGGACTGCGCGGGACATCGGCCTGGGCAAATCTTTGGCTTGGCCGGGACCACTCGGCCAGGCGCTCCGATGCAGCGCTCAAGGACTCTGAGGCCGCGCCGAATAGGCCGGCTGCGCCGGAATCTGAGCCAGCCCCTGGCTCGCCGCCGGCCGCAAAAGACGCCAAAACCGCGATATAGGCCAGGTCTTTATGAAGACTTTACCTTTGCACTGGATATTTAGTTGTGGTCTCGACTAAAATTGGACCGTATTGATCCAACAACTCCCCTCGAACCTGGAGAACAGCGCATCGAGATGCCCCGCAAACTTCACATCATCGGCGAGTTGATGAACAACTCCTATGCGCGTGCGCGCCGGGCATTCACTGAGCGTAATCCGGCCGGCTACCAGCAACTCGCGCGGCTGCAGACAGAGGTTGGCGCCGACTACCTCACGCTCAACCTGGATGGGACGCAGCGCATTCAAGTGCGCCGCCAGGAGATGCTCGACTTCCTGCCCGACGTCATTCCGGCTATTCAGGAAGCTACATCGACGCCCATCGCCTTTGACAACCCCTCGGTCGACTACCATCGTGTGGCGCTTGAACACTACGATCGCTTAAGAAGCGGCCCGCCGATTGTGAACTCACTGGCGGCGTCGCGCGAGCGGCTCGATGAGATGGTCGAGCTCGTCAAGCACTATGACACGCTCGCCGTGGTGATGGCCTCTGAGACATTCGTGCCCGACGGTGCAGCCCAGTGCCTCAACCCTCAGGACTCCTACCGTGCCGCGAAGTATTTCGTCGAGCTGCTCCAAACCAAAGCCGGCCGCCGCAACGACCAGATCATCATCGACACAGGTCTTGCGCCGGTGGGCGCTGATACTTACGGCCTGGTAAATATCGGCCTCGATGCCATGCGGCTCATCTCTGCCGATCCCGATCTCAAGGGTGTGCATCTCATCGTAGGGCTCTCAAACTTTGCGTGGGGCACTCCAACAACAGTGAAGGACGATCTCGAAAACGCCTATCTTACGCTCGGTATGGAGGCCGGCCTCGACTTCGCGCTTGCCAATCCCGAAAAGAACCCCGCGCCGCTGGCCTTCGATCATCCCATGGTGGCCAGCCTGCGCGAAGCGCTGGCGCAGGGCCGGCTCCAGGAAGGCGAATCGCCGGAGATTGCGGGATTCCGCCAGGCCGAGGCCATCATGAATGTCTGCCGCGAGGTCGAGGCTGTCGACTTCTGAGATGCAAAGCTCTGTCCAAATTCCTGCTGCAATCGCCGGCCGCCGCGTGTGGCTGCGCCTTGGCACGATGATCGACGGCTCAGGCGCAGCACCGCAGCGCGATGCACACGTTGTCTACAGCAAAGCTGGGATTCTCTATGCCGGCGCTGATACGCCGCCCGCGGAAATGGTGAAGAGCGGCCGCACGGCAACTACGCCAGACGCCGAACTGCCCGACTACACTCTGCTCCCCGGACTCATCGACGCGCACACGCACATTTTTCTTGAGGGCGGCGAGCTCGATCTCGACAAGCGCGCAGCATTTTTGAAGCAGTCGCCCGAAGAGCTGCTTGAGCTGGCCAGGGGGCGCCTCGAAAAGATCGTGCGCCTCGGCGTGACGGCCATGCGCGACTGCGGCGATAGAGATGGCGTGGGCCTGGCGCTGAGCAGGCTTTGCGCCTCGCCCGATCGGCCGCTCATGCCCTACATCGACAGCCCGGGCGCGGCGATCCATCGCCGGGGGCGTTACGGCAGCTTCATGGCCGATCCGCTCGAGAGCTTTCCAACCGCCGCTGCATGCGTGGCAGCGCGCGTCAGGGCCGGGGCCGATCGCATCAAGCTCATTCCCACCGGCATTATCAACTTCAAGCAGGGAGCAGTCACAACCGCGCCGCAGATGACAACCGAAGAGATCGGCGCGATTGTCGCCGCCGCCAAAAGCCACAACCGGCAAACCATCGCGCATGGCTCGGGTGACGACGGTCTTGAGCGGGCCATCGAGGGCGGCGTAGATTCCATCGAGCACGGCTTTTTTCTGCGCGACGATCAGTTGGCCAAAATGCGCGACCGGCACATAGCGTGGGCGCCCACGTTCTCGCCCGTCGAAAAGCAGGTGGACCATCGAGATCGCTTGGGCTGGGATGCGCACGTGGTTGCGAACCTAAAGAAGATTCTCGACCGGCACGCGGCCAGTCTGGTTAAAGCTCACGCCATGGGTGTCGAGATTGTTGCCGGCAGCGACGCCGGCTCCTGCGGCGTAGCGCACGGGCTCGGATTTCTTGAAGAGCTTGAGTTGATGGAACGGGCAGGTCTCTCACCCGCTGCGATCGTTTACTCGGCAACCGGGGCAAGCGCCAGGCGGCTAGCCTTTAAGGAGAAGTTCGGCGAAATCAAACCGGGCTACCTGAGCCGCTTCATTCTCACGCGCCACTCGCCGCTCGAGACCGTCGCGAATCTTCGCAAACAAAAAATCATCGTTTTCGATGACCAGGTCTTCGCGACAGGCGAATCGCCCGACGTCAGCGGGCTTTGAAATAGATACAACTATCCCGGAGCTCGCAGAGCGTGGGCCGGGAGGCCTACGCTACAGCCGGCTGGGAAGCCGGCGCTACAAGGTGGTTATGCGCAATGCGGCGGTCAGATCTCGATATACATCGCGCCGTCTTCTACCGTAAGCCCAATGCCCGCGGCCGTCGCCGCCTCGCGCAGCGCAGCGTCGAGCATCACCACGGGATCGGAGCTTACGTCGAGACGCCGCATCAGCCCTTCACCCTTTTTGCCGCCCGCCGTCAGAGTGATTTTCAGCCCGCGCCGTTTGCATCGCACCGCGGTTCCATCTTCGAGCTTGGTGTTCATCGGTTTAATGTAAGCATCCACATAGTGAACGCCGATTCCCGACTTGTCTTGGGTGTGCTCGGGAAGTTTTTCCTTCGCGGCTGGATTCAGATCGCAGAGTTTCGATTTCACGCTGGGCTCCGTTATGGTTTTGATCTCAGGTATTCGTCCATGGTTTTCCTGAAGGCGCGAATGTGATCCGGCGTGCTTCCGCAGCAGGCGCCCACAACATTCGCGCCCGCTTCGAGCAGAGGTACAAGGCCCTTGACCATCTGTTCCGGGGATTCGTCGTAAATCACCTTCATGTTCTCAAGCCGCGGCTTTCCGGCATTCGGCTGCGTCATCACCGGCAGGCTGGTTACGCTCTTGTACCGCTCCACGGCGGCGCGCGCGCGTTCCATCTCCATGCCTGTTCCGCAGTTCAGCGCCACTACATGCGCGCCGTGCTCTTCCATGAACTCCGCGGCGCGTTCGGGATCGATGCCCATCATGGTGCGGAACGTGGAGCCGTCGAGGGTCACATCATATGCCATTGACCCGATGATGCAAGGCGCGCCGGCCTTTTGCGCCGCTTCGATACCGAGCAAGAGCTCTTCGAGCGACGTCTGCGTTTCCACGATAATGGCGTCCGCGCCGGCTTCGACCAGCGCGGCAGCCTGCTCGTCGAAAGCGCTTCGCACCTGGTCTTCTGTAAATTCGCCGAAGGGCTTCATCAAACCGCCAAATGGGCCGATGTCGCCGAGCACATAGCCATCACGCTCGCCAAATGCCTGGCGCGCAATGGCCACGCCTGCCTTGTTGATCTCAGCCACGTGATCCGATTCGCCGTGGCGGTTGAGCATAATGCGCGAACCACCAAATGTGTTGGTGATAAGGCACTCCGAGCCGGCCTCCACGTACCGGCGCTGGATCTCGAGCACCCGCTCCGGATGGTTCACATTCCACGCCTCGCCGCAGTTGCCCTGCTCCAGTCCCGCGAGCATCAACTGCGTTCCCATGGCGCCGTCGCCCAGGATGGGCCGTTCCAGCATCGCTTCCTGAAAGAGTTTCTTCATCGTTCTTCGGCGTCCTCAGCCAACTCCCTTTGTACCAGGGCATAGTGGATGGTTTCGAGCACGATGCCCCATTTGTGATCGCGGCTTGAGGCCTCGCAATAACATCCCGCCCCGGAGGGCGTGCGTTTCCATTCGAGAACCGCGTTCAGCCGCTCCCCCTTGAGGGGCTTCTCCCGCTCAATCGCAGCCATCAGTGCATCGGCGTCTTCGATAAAGCGGCACATATACGTGTAGCCATCGTCGCCCACGTCCGGCAAGCACTGCTGCTCCAGAATCGGATAGCCTTCGGCGCGCGGGCCAAGTCTCACTTTATAGAGGAACGTGAGCGGGCGGCCCATATTTGTGCACGTGGTTCCATCGTAACGGAAGACCGCGTCTACGGAGCCGTCCGGCTCTGCGCGCATGGTGAGCCGCTCCTCCGCCCATCGTTCGAGAGCTTTCTTGCTGGTCTGATACTGCGCATTGCGGTCAACCGCGTGCGTCTGAATCTGTTCTCCCGCGGGACGCGGAGCTCTGCGGTATGGCGCGCGCCGGTACTGGCACGGACCGTACGAGCATCGCTCGCAGGGAACAAGGGCCGTGAGCTTTTGCAGCCGATCCGTGTGCCGCGTCAGCCCGAACGCTGCCAGCAGCGTCTTCTTGGGCCGCAGCATGCCTGAATGCAACGCTTCCACAGACGAAGGGAAGGTCTCGAAGCGAGTCTTCTTGAGCAGCTCAAGCAATCGCGGCTGCTCCTGAATATCCCACTCAGGATACCCGGGACTATAGTGAGGCAAGACCGCCATCTGCCGCTGTTCCGCCCAGTCGCAGAGCCGCGCTCCGGCCAGCGTCGTCAGATGTTCCACGACCGCGGACGCGTAGACCTCAAGAAAGAAGTACTCGTCGGGTTTCTCGCCGGTCCAACACCGGCGCGCTTCTTCCTCGGCCTCGGGGCCCGCACCAACCGCGACGAGAATCACGCTATGCGCCTCGGCATCTGTCAGCGTGTTCCTGAGCCGCTGGCTTGAGAACTCGATTCCGTCAATGGAGATCGAGTCGCCGGCCATCTCAAACTGCTCGGCCTGCCGCGCGTACATCCACGGCCTGCCATGATCCGCGTACCAATTCTGCGCCCAGGAGGCCAGCTCGCGCGCTCGGCCCTCGAGTACCCAGCCGCGCGGAAAGCCGAGCAGCCGCACGTACTCCTCCTCCTGCACGCCGAGCGATGAAAGCGTGCAGGCGAGCTCGATCTTGTCGCTCACGGCATGCACGGCATCGGCTCCACGGGTTTGAATTGGCAGCCTTCCACGAAGAAATTGAAGAAGCCTGGATGCGTCTCCAGGCGGCAGTGCTGAACCCGTTTCACCAGCTCTTCGAGTTCCTGCCGCTTCGCTTTCGAGAGCAGCGCAATCGTTGCCCCTTCGATCGCGGTGTTGCCGGCTTGCACAATCTTCGCCGCTGGCAGATTCGGCACCAGCCCGATGCGCTTGGCTGCTTCCACTCCGATATGCCGCCCAAACCCTCCCGCGAGATAGAAGACGCCGATATCGTCGAAATCGATTCCATACGTGCTGAACACCACGTGCAGTCCCGCGACATTCGCCCCCTTGGCCTGAGCCAGCTCGTTCACATCGCTTTCCAGCAGATAGACCTCTTTCTCTCCATCCCGGTAGAGGTCGATGCGATGCAGGCCGTCTTCGAAGCGCCCGTATTCATTCATACGCCCGGTGCGCAAGAACTCGCTGAGCGCGTCCACCAACCCTGAACCGCAGATTCCCTCCGGCATTCCGTTGCCGATTACGCCAAGTTCGAAGCTGCCCTCGGCGCCAATTTCCACCGCTTCAATCGCGCCGTCCAAAGCCGGCATTCCGCATGCAATCGCTCCGCCCTCGAAGGCTGGTCCGGCGGGGCAGGAGGCCGCAAGGATACGATGCTTGTTCCCCACGATCAGCTCGGTGTTGGTTCCGATATCCATGATCGCGACGAGCCGCTCTTGATGGACCAAATCGACCGCAAGCATTCCCGCCGCGGCATCCGCGCCCACGTGCCCGCTGATGATCGGCGCCCCGTACACACGCGCTCGAGGATGGATCGGCAGAAGGCTGTGCTGTCCGGTCTGTGTCAGGCTCGTGGTCGCGCGCTTGCCCGCGGCCATTTCGATTTCAGTGATGGACTGGTACGGACTCTGGCCGATCGAGTACACGCTCTGCCAGAAAAACAGGTCGCGCATGGTGGAGTTGCCCACCACCACAATCTCGTAGATGCTCTTCGGATCGACTGGGAACTTCTCGATCGCATGGCTCAGATATCCGGCCAGCGTTCGCATCAGCAGCCGTCCCGGGTGATCGGTGTCGTACGAAATGCGCGACATCACCTCGGACCCGCCGAAGCGCTGCGGATTTTCAAACGAAGTGTCCGCAATCAGCTCGCCGGTTTCGAGATCCATCAGCCGAAGCACGACCGTGGTGGTGCCCAGGTCCATCGCAATGCCGTGAATCGGCCCGGTCGAGCGGTCTACCTCGACGCCATCGATCAGGATGCGGTCTCCGTCCCGGGTTACCGCCGGGTCGAGCTGAACCTGCGCATCGGCCGCCAGCAAGCCCGGCGCGTGCCGCTCGATCTGCATCTGCCCGCGGCGCATCGTATGGCAGCGCACATGCCCGCCAGCGCCGGTCACAAAGGTCTGACAGGAGAGGCGAAAACTGCCTTTCAGATGTTGTTCCGGATCGGCCCGCGCCGAAAGGAGGTCCATCCCTTCGGCCACTTCGACCATACACTCCTTGCACTTGCCCTGCTTGCGGCAGGAGGTGGGCACGTCGATATCGAGGACCTCAGCGTGCTCAAAGAGCGACCGTCCGCTCGCCGCCTCAATCGATTGTCCGTTGATGGTAAGCGTGACGGTCATTGCGAATGAGTTCCTACCATTTCTTGGCTTCGATCTCGGCCTTCAATGCCTCCGCCACTTCGTGCGCCGAACCTTCGCGCTCCTCTTCCTCGCTCCATTGCCACGCGGCCAGGTAGGCGTCGGAGTCTTCGAGCCCCTCCTTCATGGCTTGCGCGTCGACGAGCTTCATGAAGCGGTCGTCCAGCATCGCGTTCACAGTGTCGGACTCATCCTCGACCCTGATCTGCGTAGGAATCTTTTTCCAAGAAAGGACCTTGTACGTGGCCACGGTTCGCACCTTTCGATTTATGCCTGCGCCGTCAGCCGCAAAAACAGATCTACCGCGGCCGAAGCATTGGCTCCATATCCGTCGGCCCCGATCTCGTCGGCAAACATCTGGCTGATCGGAGCGCCGCCCACCGCCATCTTGATGTGGGTCAGGCCGGCGGCGTCAAAGCCGTCAATCACCGTCTTCATATACATCATGGTGGTCGTCAGCAGCGCGCTCATGCCGATGATATTCGGCTTGCATTTCTCCGCCGCGGCCATGAACTTATCGACGCTCTGGTCCACGCCGATGTCGTGCAACTCGAAGCCCGCGCCTTCGGCCATCATGCCTACGAGGTTCTTGCCAATGTCGTGCAGGTCGCCGCGCACCGTGCCCATCAGCAAAACGCCCTTCGGCTTGGTGCCGCCGTCCTTCGACGTCAATAGCGGCTTGAGTACCGCCATGCCGGCCTTCATCGCGCGCGCCGCAATCAGAACCTCGGGAACGTAAAGAACATTGTGCTTGAAGTCCTCGCCGACCACGCTCATGCCTGCAATGAGTCCTTCGGTCAGAACCTCCTGCGCGGAGCGCCCTTCGGCGAGCGATTCTTTCGTCAGCCGCTCCACTTCGCCGGCATTGCCTTCGTACAGAAACTGATTCATCAGGGCGTAATCGGGCATTTTTCCTCGTCCTCAACGCACGCTCATCGCTGCCGCGCGCTTCGCGTTGAACTCCTCAAGTGCTTCCAGCATGGCCAGGATGTTTTCGCGGGGCATGCCAGGGCTGGTGCCTCCGCCCACAGAAAGGATGATTCCCTCGCCGCCGGAACCTTCCAAAACTTCCAGCGTCTCGTCCTTCACCTCTTCCGGCGTGCCGCGCACCGCCACCTCCAGCGGATTCACGTTGCCCATCAGGCACATGCGGTCGCCCACGCGCCGCTTCACCTCGGTAATGTGCCGCTGCTTGCCCCAGTTCAACACGTTGAAACCCGTGTCGGGCAGATGGTCCAGGCATGCATCCACTTCGGCATCGTTGTGATAAAGCTTCACCCAATCCTTGGGGAAAGCATCGCAAATGCGCTTCAAATAGGGATGCGCGAACTCCAGGTAGTGCTCCTCGTTGACGAATCCCACAATGTCGTCGAGGATGAAGATGCTCTCGACCGTATCGCCCATCACCTTCTGTTGCGCCTTCAGCCAGTCGATGATCACCCGCGTGCACAGATCGATGAGCTTGTGCGCGCCGGCTGGGTTTTCCACCAGGTCGATCATGAATTCGGTCGTGCCGCGCACAAATCCCGCCGTGCACAGCGGCCCGCGCGAGGTCACCATTGGCAGGATGTAGCCGGCATCCAGAATCCTCTGCCGCGACCTCTTGATGCGGTGCAGCGTTAGCCCCGCGAACCCATCGGCCTCAACTTCGTAGTCGGGAAATCTGTCGATGTCCTCAAGGTGATAGAGCGTTTGATATTCGCTCGGAGTATTGTCCTGCCAGAATTTGATCTTCGCGCCCAGCACCGATGGCTCCGCTGCCATCCCGTACTCCATCCACCACGAGGGAATGAAGATGACATCCGGGAACTCCCGCATGATCTTCAGATTCGATTGAAACCAAAGCTCCGGATCGAGGAAATAGTCCAGGTGTTCGATCCCCAGGTAGCCTGGAATCCAGGGGCTGTCGATAATCAGCGCCATGGGGATCTTGTCCATCTTTTCGCGGCGCGCCGCACGTTTGAACGTTTCCCATTGTTCTGGCAACATTTCGACCTCTCAATCAGTGTCGCAGGAGATGATTCATTCCTTGGCTGCTGAATCTCGAATTCAGTTGCGGTTCCGCCGGCTCGGCAGCTGCTTCAAGCGGCGCAATACTCTCGACGCCTGCGCCCGCATCTTCAATTGGAAGCTCCATCGGGGAAGGGGCCAGCGGATCGAGTTCGACTCTCAAACTAATATAAGGCGTCCCTGCCGCGGCGCACAACTTCGAAACCCCCTGCCGCTGGCTCGCCAGGATTCTATCCATCCGGAACTCGCCGTGTTTTGGCGCTGAAGGGCCAGGCCTTTCAAAGCATTAAACTGCACATTTCCAATAGTCTTGACTGCTAAGAGTAGGCTACAAAACCTGCGCGTGGAGATGGGGCGCTGCAGAAGCCGGAAATCGTTCGAAAGAATGTCGGGCAATTCTCCAAATGAACGTTCATTGGGGATTTTGGCTGTAGTGATTTTGTTGCGGACCGTTACACTATTGACTCCTGCATAAATAATGCAATAATGGGTATTGAGGTTCAGAATACCTATGCCCCGGCTGAAGGGAAGCGCCGGTCTTCTGGAGGACCGGCGGAGACGCGCGTTGGCATTGCT